>Ga0209164_1000292_pt1 | contig 138420 bp, 122 predicted proteins | sample MTBNYHSulfiMetaG_FD_187458 | JGI IMG/M metagenome (GOLD analysis project Ga0209164, IMG submission 187458) | Enrichment culture microbial communities from rom New York Harbor, USA that are MTBE-degrading - MTBE-NYH (New York Harbor Sulfidogenic)... | ecosystem: Environmental > Aquatic > Marine... | reverse complement strand
GTCGTAACTACAAGGGTAGGTAATTCCGGGGGAAGTTGCAATGGCTATTGCATTAACAGGGAATTTTCCCTGCAATTGCAGGGAATCTCTCACTGCAATTACCAGTACTTATATTCTGCAGCAAACATTCTGGGTGCTTTATAGAGAGAAACATCCAAGAGTTCTCGAGGAATACATGTTCAAGAACAACCTTGATGAGACGTTACTTGCTCAAGCATTGGATGGCCTCGAAAGGAGAGAAATAGACAGGCTTTCTCGCTACTGGGAAGTCAACGGTCCAATCGAAAAGACGAAAGTACTCAAGGAACTGGGAAGGATGTCCGCACAACTTCACCTGGAAAGGGAAGACTTCGTAATCCACATACTGGGCGCTCTTGGAAGAGAGCAACATCTAATCGTTCCGACTTCAAAGGGAAATGTAGTAATGATAGATCTTCTTTATTGTTGGAAAGAGAATACAGTAAATGACTTCCTGAGTGTAACCATGGATGCTCTTGATGACTTCGTCGAGTATTCAAGCATGAATGTTCGCCATTACATGAACGGTTCAGAAAAAGCTGAAAGGCTCGAGAAGATATTTGAGTGTATTGATAAGAAGATACAGGGACATTCTCTGGAAGAAAAGTTGACGATTGTCTCGAGGCTGCTTGATAAATATGTCGATTATTATAACTGGACTGGTTTCTATCTCGTTGATAAAGACGCCCTGGTTCTAGGTCCTTATGTTGGCGAACCCACCGAACACGTCAAGATCGACTTCGGAAGTGGTATATGTGGACAGGCGGCAGAGACTAAGCGGATTTTCCTTGTGCCTGACGTCTCCAAGGAATCCAACTATCTGTCTTGCAGCGCAAGAACTAAATCAGAAATAGTTCTTCCCCTTTTGGCTGGAGAGACGGTAATAGGTGAACTGGATATTGACAGTCATTTGCAAAATAGTTTCGATGATCTTGATCGGGGATTTCTCGAAAAAACTTGTAGACTCCTCATCGAGGGCTGAAAGCGGCTAATATTGGGCAATATAGTTTTGTAACTTTATTAAACTATAAATGACATTTTATCTTTGGCATTCCTTCATAGTATCGATGCTACAATAACTTGATTATTTTATAGGAGGGATGCCGTAGTGCACATTACCCCTGAGGTAAGAAAGGCCGCAAGAGAAGTGAAGACACCATTCTTGATAATGGATATGGATTACGTCAGAAACAATTATTTCGACATTGTAAGCCATGTTAGGAATGTTCAGGTGTTTTATGCGGTTAAAGCGAACTCACACCCCAGGATTATCGAGACTCTTCGGGACCTCGGCAGTAATTTTGACGTAGCTTCTCGCGGTGAGATTGAGAAACTTCTCTCGCTTGGGATTGGTCCAGATAGAATGAGTTTTGGAAACACTATCAAAAAAGTGGAAGATATTGCATACGCCTATTCCGTTGGAATAGACTATTATGCAGTCGACTCGGAAATGGAAGTTGAGAAGATAGCCGCTCACGCTCCTGGAAGCAAAGTGTACGGAAGAATTGCCACAAGCGGTGGCGATTGTGACTGGCCTCTCTCCAGAAAGTTTGGAACAGATGTAAATCATGTCATCTCTATAATGGAATATGCTGATCAGCTTGGGCTTGATGCATATGGGGTAAGTTTCCATGTTGGTTCTCAGAACTACAACGTAAATAGCTGGGACGACGCGATTAGTGATGCCGCGGAGGTCTTCAAGACTCTGCGGTCCAGAGGTATCAACCTCAGGATGCTGAACCTTGGCGGAGGAATGCCGGTTAAGCACGTCAGAGAAATCAAGTCCGTCAAGGCATATGGCGACATTATTAACAAAGCGCTTGACAGATACATGTCTTCTATCCCCGATCTTGAGCTTTTCATAGAACCAGGAAGATCAATGGTTGGTAATTCAGCGATTCTCGTAAGCCAGGTGATCCTCAGAAGCAAGAAGGGTAACGAAAACTGGGTCTACATTGATGCAGGCGTCTTTCACGGCCTCACTGAGACAATAGAAGGGTTCAGGTACGAGGTCCTGACCGAAGGAAAGGTTGATGACACAAAGATTTCTTTTCATCTTGCGGGACCCACGTGTGATTCTGTCGACACCGTTTACCACGAAATTGACTTGCCGAAGAATCTAGGCTACGGAGATATCGTGTATTTTATCAATGCGGGTGCTTATACGACTGAATACGCAACCAATTTCAACGGGATTGATGCTCCGAGAGTGCTCTTTGTAGAAGACTTCATAGATGCAAAAATGCCGATTGACGGTGAGTTCATAGAATAGTCAGAGCCCCGGAAGGGGCTCTAATTTTATCATAAGAATTTTCTAAGCCTCTCAAATTCCTCCTGCGAAATCAGATCTCGTCTAAATAGTTCCCACAGTACTTTCGAGGCTATCTCTTGATCTTTTAAACTGCTCAGTTCACTTCTAAGCTGAGCTACTCGTACCGTTCTTTCCTCCGACCTATCGTCCTTTAGCGAGTTCAGTACAGGAACGTACTTCACCAGAATATCTCTAGAGGTTTCTTCAGGACTTTTTTCCTTCACCTTTGTATAGACTTTCCTGGAGCGAGCAAACCTGGCATAAGCAGGTTTTGCAAACCACCCAATGACTGCTCCAACAACAAGACCTCCGATATGAGCTGCGTTGCTTATTCCAGGGATACTCAATCCGAGGAACAAGTTGATCAGTATAATGGGCAAAAGGGAATATCCCGTTATCGACTTCAATGCAACCGGGGTGTCCTTCTTGAGCCCCAGAGTGAAGAGAATACCAACGAGGCCGAAAATTGCACTGCTCGAACCGATTGTGAAAGCATTCGAAAAGGCAGCCGCGCTCAAACTTCCGCCTATTCCTGTGGCAAAGTAGAAGAAAAGATACCACTTCATACCGTAGACGCCTTCAACCACATGACCTAGCTGGAAAAGAGCCCACATGTTGAAGAGAATATGCATAAGGTTCCCATGGAGAAAGAGGGCCGTAAGCGGCGTATATATCAAGCCATTTGAAAGGGCATACCTGCTGACTCCACCGTATATCGTTATAAGGTCACGATAACTAACCCCCTGAGGACTTCTAAACAGCCCCATAATCACTACCAGGAGATATACAACCACATTTATGACTATCAAAGTTATCGTTGCGCTTCTAAATCGGATCAATTTTCCTCCTCCTGCTAAACTAAAAGTCTGATGAGCTTATTGAACTCATTTTCCGTCAGTAACTGCCTGGAAAGCAGATTGCTGAGTAGAGACCTTGCCTGATCGGATTTTAGGCTTCCGAGATCTCTGAATAGAGAAGCAATAACCTCTTTTCTTTCTTCGCTTTCATCGATTGAGGCAAGGATCTCAGAGTACTTCTCAATAATCTCTTCGCCAACTGACTTTGGCGCATTGTTTTTCTCAATCTGCTGAGCTTCCGATGCCTTTTCTCTGAAGGAAACCTCAAGCTCGTCCAGCTTCTTCTCAATTTGATTGTGGAATCTCTGCACGGCAGCAAGCCTGTATCTCATGAACCAGCTGAAAAGACCGTAGGTGACAAGAGTAAAAATGACCATTAGAGCAATAGACAGAGGCTTGAGAATCAGCACAGGTATATTCCTGTGTTTGCTCTCAAGTGACTGCACTTTCATCTCATCGTTGTACAACATCGCTATCAGCTTTCCGTAAAGAAAAAGAGATGCGATTCCAGTTATGAAGAACAACCAGCTGGAAAGAATATAACCGGTACCCAGCAACTCAATTAGCTCGTCCACGTTCGGAGAATCAAGGCCAATATCCACATGCTCCACAATTGCCTTGATGATGTACAATCCAGTGAAATTCATTGTCAAATAAGTGATTGAGTACAATACTACCCAGACCCTGGAATTTCCTTTTATGTTGAGCTCAGCGAGACTTTCTGACTTGACAAGACCCTTCTTCTTCATACTTGCTAGATGACGATCTCGATTCCAGGCTAGAATATACCATATATATAGACTTATTGTCATTCCAATAACCGACATAGTCATTGAGACTACTGCGCTTGAGAAGAAAATCGAGGCGTAAGTAAGGAAGCCGCCCAGGAAAAATATATATGGTTGAAGTCTTATCAATTTCCTTCCTCCATCTCTTTCGCAGGATCTACTGTGATCGTTTCCGGGCTTCTATATAGAACCATTCCTGGCTTTGCTCCTTTTGGTTTCTTGACGTTCTGAACTTCAGTATAGACAACATCTACCTTTCCTGACTGCCTGCCTCTCGAATACTTTGCAGCCAGCAGAGAGCCAAAGTAAATGGCATCGGTATTAATCTCCATACCTGCTCTTTTAAGTATAACATGCGCTCCTGGAATACCTCTGGCGTGAAACCAAATATCATTCTTGGAGGCGTTTCTCGTAATTTCATCATTTTCAACGTTATTTCTTCCAACGAGATATTTGAAGCCATCTCTTTCAAAGATCCTCGGACCGGATCTCTTAAGTTTCTTCCTCCCGTTTCTGGCATACTTCGGCTTTCGGACTATGCCGGCCGCTTCAAGTTCGTATGAGAATTCAAGAATTTCACCGATCGATTCGGCTTGAAGAAGCATTTCTTTGAGCTGCTCCAAGTATTCACTTTCTTCTCGAAGGACTCTCAGTCTTTTCTTGACATGAAGCTCCTTTCTATGAGATTTGCTAAAGTACTTGAAGAAGAGCTGCGCATTTTCTGAGGGCGTAAGTCTTTTGTCGAGAGAAATCGTTGTTAACCCGCCGGTCTCCCAGTCTTCAAGCTCAACTTTTTCCTGTCTCTCTTTCAGCCTGTATAAGTTTGCAACAAGAAGCTCTCCGTACCTTCTGTACGCTTCGTAGTTTTCGAGTTCGGCCAACTCCTTCTCCAATTTTTCAACCAATTTGAATAGCCGTTTAGAGGATTTATCGATTTTCCTTATAATGGAAGTCTTTCGCCTGTCAATCTCAGTTTCAATGCCTGCAGATTCGAGGGCGAGCTTTATTGCCTCGGATGCTCTCACCCTCTCGCTATGATTCTTGTGATCGAGCGGGATTGGGGAGATCTCAGTACCACCTTCCCCCTCGAGAATGAAAAGACCGTCATCGCTGCTATTGCTGGAAAGATTTCTTAGGAACTCAGCCGCTTCCGCAAGCCGTTCCTCTTCAATCATGGCTGGAGGGACATCTTCGAGTTGAAGATAGCCGACGATATTCTCGGCCGTCGCTCTGGAAAAACCTGTAAAGGACTTTCTGATAGCGGACGAAAGGATATCGGTCGATTCAAGCAGATAGGACAGGATCTCTTCTCTGGAAAGCCCCCTCAGAGATTTGCATGGGGTGTCGGGAGAGTAATACTTCAAGCCCCTCGCGATGGTTCTCTTTGAGGTCACCATCTCTCTGAAAGCCTGTGTTATCATGCCTTGTTCATCCAGTACAACAATGTTCGAGCCCGGTCCGATGAACTCTATCAGCAGCGAGCAATGCTTCTCCTCTCCAAAGGCGTCTCTTCCTTCGAAATCAAGCCTGAGTATCCTGTCCATTCCCTTCTGCTCTACGTCGATTAGAAAGAATCCGTTGAGATGTCTTCTCATGAAGAGGCTGAACGGCGTTTCCAGAGACGGGGAGTTCTGCTGTCTCTCTCCTTTAGCGATGTATGGAGAAGACGGGTTAATCGAGATCTCGATGCCGGTTTTCGACAACTTGAAAAAGAACTCCGTCCTCCCTATTTGATATAGCTGTCTCAGCTGCATTCCTTTGCTATCTGAGATCTCTGCAGTGACTCTCTGAAGAGTCAGCCCGTCGAACACCATATTCTATTCAGCTCCTCTGAATCAATGAACCTGTACTTTCCAATTCTGCCTTGAAAAAGTGAGAAGATGGTTGATCCTGATCCTGTCATCATCGTAACGACTGCATTAGGCTTCTCCATCGAGGATTTCGAATAATGCTCCTTGATCTCCGCAAAGCGACCGAAGATGGGATTCTGAAATGAATTTAGAGAAAGACTCTTTATCCCAAGGCTATCACGAGCTTTCAGGGCTTTATAGTATTGTTCGGCCCCGTTCTCATCAATTCCAGGAAAGAAACCCCGTTTATCTATTAGTTTGTATGCCAGTACTGTCAAGACCTCAACCTCCGGAAAGCTCAAATCAACGGAATATCCCGTTACATCGCCAGGATAACTAAGAATCTCGCCTCTTCCCGAAGCTATCGCTGTTCCACCTCTAAGAAAGAAAGGGACATCGCTACCGACCATCGATGCCATTTCAATCAGTCTTTCAGATTCGATCTCGAATATCTTAGCAAAGAATCTCAGCAAAGAAGCGGCATCTGAACTACCTCCACCCAAACCTCCACCTGATGGAATCCTCTTCTTCAATTCCATTCCAATCTTAATCTTTCTCCCAATCTGCCTTTCAACCTCGGCAAGCGCTTTGTGAAGAGTGTTCTCTTGATTCCAGCTAATGTCGGAATTGCACTTGAAGTAAGTCTCACTAACTCCTGGAGTAAGGATCAGCTCGTCAAATAAGTCTATTGTCTGGAAGACGGAGCTTATGTTATGAAATCCGTCACTTCTCCTCTTATCTACAGCAAGATACAGGTTTATCTTTGCAGGACATTTCAACGAGACAGAAGATATTCCAAAACGATTTGAGACCATGTTTCCATCTTCTCCCTATATTTGGAGAGCATTGCAAGGTGGACCATCTCACCGGTGAACTTTTCCACTTCGTTAAATCCATTGAAATCCACCTCTGCCAAGTATACAATACCCATGTGGACCCTGCTTACAGCCGTGTGCAGGTCGTTCAAGATTCCCAAGTATTCAATTGAGTGAATTTCCACCGAGACTTCTTCTCGGATCTCCCGTTCGAAGCCATTCTCAAATGCTTCCCAGGGATATGCTCCATCTTCTGGATTGATATGGCCCCCGACACCTATCGAATACATGTCGTGAAGACGCGCTTCTCCTTGTTTCTTAGTTCTCTTCATGAGGAGGTGTTCATTTCCATTCTTGAAGACCGCATAAGGTATTATTTGCCTCATTGATTCATCGCGCTCTGCATCGGAACGCGGTACGAATCTTCCGAATCTCCTGACGCGTTCTCTAATTTCATCCAAAGGAAGAGCCAGCAACCCGGAACGGGCTGCCAGCTCTCCTAGACAATCAACATCGACTACGAGAACTCTCTCTTCCAAGCCTTTCTCCTTCTTTGATTACCAGTCTATGCTTGGGAACAAAACCATCGCAGAACCCTTGAAAGCAACAATTGATACCTGTTCTTCAAAGTCCGAGCTTAGAACTGGCCTCTCGACTGCAATGACGCCGAAATAATAATTTTCGTCCCAAAGATGTTTGGACGGCCCAACGATGCTCGTCTCATTGAAGGTGAAATTCACATATGTGCCGACGGCTTCTTCTCCAAATTCCTCAGATGATGGTGTGTAGTAACTGTTTATTTTCACCAGGTGCGTTACGAGGTTATCGCTCTTCCTTGCTCTGAAGAGCCAAAGATCATCATTGAAACGATCAATGTTTTGAACACTAACCTTCCAACTGCTCGCTCTCCATGAAATGAACCCCGTGGGCTGAATTCTTATGTTCCAGTCAGTTGCAACAGGTTCAGTGTTAAGTATCGTTGTCATCTGCCCAGCAGTGTAGACATTGCTGGGAAGTTGCGTCCAGGCTTGGAAGTAAACCTCTCCCCAGTCATATATTGCGCTTTTGGAAATTGGATCGATTCCGAAGAGCAGTCTAGTTGCAAAAGGATCCATGCCTACAGCGGATTCAAGGAAATTTTCCCTGTACCGAACGAAAGTAGGAATCCTTGTGTTTGAGAAGTCGTAGTTTCCGAACCAACTAGAAGGCTGGGAGAAGGTGGTCCCGAATTCTTCAAAAACCTCAACAAGGACAGGCGTTTTCGGGCCATAAGTTATGTATCTGGTTTGTTCGACATAGCCTCCTTCATAATTTGCTCTTACCGTTACCCTGACTTCTCCAGATTCCGGTACAGTCGGAAGATAAACAATAACGGTATCATTCTCTTTCTGCTTCAGATTCTGAGAAGTGATATTCACCCAACCTCCCTGTTCTTTCTCGAGTTTCCAGATGAAGTTAGAAGTTGGGGTGAAATTCAACGGCGTTACGCTTACCATTATCGGCTCGCCCGGTTCCCTGTTGCTTTCTTGGGCAAGGAAAATCATAATCGGTATTCGAATACAAGAAGATAGCGAAAACACAAGAACCAACAACGCACCCAATACCAGGAACAACCTAGCTCTTTTCATCTTAATCCCTCCCTTTCAGGAACTCTTCAACAAACTCTTCTTCCTTATCTGCAGCCAAACCATTCAGTCTTGCATAGAAAAGCTCATCGAGTATTTCTCTAATCCCTGGACCTTCTTTCATGCCGTACTTCTCTTTCAGCACAGTTCCATCAACGGTCAGTCTGATCTCGTTCAACTTTCTCAAATAAGCTTGAAACAGAAGATCTTGTTCTTCATTGAGATAGGAATCAACAAAATTCAAAGTTTCCGGCTTTCTTGACTTCAACATCATGTGAAACTGTGAGGGCTTTCTTGGCTTCTCAATTACTATTCTACCAGCAGCATCTATCGCATCAGCTAGCCTGTCGAGAAAGTTTCTAGTCAGTCCATAACGATCGATACACCATTCGATCGCCTCATTATCGCTATTTCTAAGCATTATCATCAAGAGAGTGTAGAAAATCTTGTCCTCCCCGGCCAGCGAAGCATTTCTTGCTCTTCTGCTGAAATACCTGTCGAGCATGTGGTCAGTCTCTCTATCAAACTTCGATTGTGGGAAGAGCTTTTCAGTTACGCCCAGGCTAGAGAGTCTTCTTATTGCCTTCAGGGGAAGAGGCTCTTGCAGGGTCTTGAACAACTCGTCTCTCAGCCGCTGTCCGGTGACTCTATTCAAGTATCCTTCAGCAGCGCACAGTTTTAGCAGTTCGGCAGTCCGAACCTCAATTTCAAATCCAAACCGTTGCTCAAATCTCACAGCCCTGAGAATTCTTGTCGGATCTTCTATAAAGCTAAGCGGATGAAGAGCCCTAATAACTCCATTTGAAAGGTCTTTCCTTGAGCCAAAAAAGTCAATCAGAATGCCAAACTCCTCCTGATTAAGCTTTATCGCCATTGCATTGATGGAAAAATCCCTTCTGTAAAGATCCTTCTTGATCGTGCTCATCTCGATCTCAGGGAGAGTTGCCGGCTTCTTGTAATACTCGGTTCTGGCAGTTGCCACGTCGATTCGCAGACCATCGTTGAAAAACATTGAGCTTGCAAGGAACTCTTTGTGTTCCACAATCTTTATGTTGAAGTATTTCTTGAAAGTTTCTGCAAAAGTGTTTGCGTTGCCCTCAACTACGATATCCAGATCTAGATTATGCTTGTTGAGCAACAGATCCCTTACAAATCCACCCACAATATATGTCGGCATGTTGAGTTCTGAGCCGACAGCGCCAAGAAATCTCAGCATCGTTACTATTCGTTTATCGGTGCGTTCCTCTATGAGATCTTCTACCGGGAACTTTGCGTAATTCTGTTCGCCATGGCTTTCACCAGGATCAATCATTCTTTTTCTGCCAAAGGTACTCTTTAACAGATCGGTTCTTGTTACTATTCCATTTAGTATGCCGTTGTCAAGAATTAGAATCGCCGTTGTGTTGTTTTCCACCATCTTGTCGGTTACCAACTGAACGGAATCGTCTGCTGAAGCTGTTACGAAAAACCTATCAATAACCTCGACAATTCTCTTCTCAGAGAGCCCGTGGCGTACAGCTTTCTCGATATCTCTATATTTGGAAACGCCCAAGATTTTCTCATTGTCCACTACCGGGAGAGAGTGATGACCGGTTCGCTGCATGATTTTCAAGACGTCCTCGACTTTCATATCGACCAGAACGGTTCTGACAGGCGAGGACATAATCTCCCTAACTTTTATCAAACGTTCAATATTGTCTTCAAAGTTTCTTACAATTCTTTCTTCTGCCTCTGCTGCTGTGCAGTTTTCGAAATAACCTAGAGTGTAAGACCCTCCGCCATTCCTGAGAATGCCTTCGAGCTCGGCCGTGTCGAGATTCATGTGGCGCGACCTGAGTGTGAAGTAGACCCTGTCATTTGCTTCGAGCAGCACTACCAGGTTCTCTACGCCAAGGAACGACCAGAGCTTTTCAACCACAAGACTGAATCCGGCAGGCAGTGATTGCCTCTTTGCAGTAGCCATGTTGATTTCCACACCCCTTATCGATGTGCTTTTGAGCCCCGATATAAGAGACTCGACTAGTCTCTGCTGGGAGGAGCTCAACTTATAGCTCGAGTAGATTCCTAAGCCGTCTGGTTGTGCGCCGAGGTCTATCAGCCAGGCGGCCGTCCTCAGGTCCTGGGCCTTGGTCGAGGCGTGAGTGAAATTCCCGGTTTCTCTGTAGATCGCTGTAGCGAAGAGTACTGCTTCACTCTCAGTGACTTCCTTCCTTTTCTTTCTCAGTTGGTTACACATGAGAGTGGTGCAAGATCCCAGTTCCTTGAAAACTCCGTGTTGTGATCCCGAAAGAGTTGTGTTGTGATGATCAAAGAATTTGACTTCAGTGTTCTTGCTTATCATATGCTGAAGAGCAGATGGAATCCTCTTATCGTCTGAAGTGTCGACAACAATTAGGGAAGAAAGACTGAAGATCTTCAGCTCATTCACTCTGTAGAATGACAACAAAAGACTTTTGGAAGAAAGGAAGGCCTTCAGCGCAGGAGCAAGTTGTCCTCCAAAGACGATCACGTGATCTGGATAGAGCTTCTGAGCGGCTACTGCGGACGCAAATGCGTCAAAATCGGGGTTCCTGTGAGTAGTTATTACTCTCAAAGACATTCCACCTCTTCAGCTTTTCGTAAAGCGTGCTCTTGCTTATTCCAAGAATCCTTGCCACCTTTGTCTTGTTTCCTCCATGTCGATCGATCAACCACTTAACGTAGCACCTTTCGAGCTCGTCAAGAGTGACTTCCTCGAATTTGAACTCCTTTTCTTCGGGTTGAACTCGTTCGGGGAGAAGTGGATGTGAAAGTTTGTCGAGACTGCCGTTCATTGCAAGAATCGAAAGGAGCTTGTTTCGAAGTTCACGGATATTTCCTGGCCAATCGTACTCTTTCATCCTCTTAACAAAATTCTCCGGTACATCTGGGAGTTTCTTTAATCCAAGTTCATCACATAGCTTCGGCAGAAAGTAGTCTATCAAGAGAGGAATGTCTTCTCTCTTCTCCCTAAGCGGTTCGATTTCTATCCTGACAACATTCAATCTGTAATACAGATCGCTTCTGAAATTCCCTTCTGCGACGGCTGATCTAAGATCTCGGTTGGTAGCTGCAACAACCCGGAGATCAAGCTTACGGAAAGAATTTCCGCCCAGCCTTTGACTTGAGGAAGTTTCCAACACTCTTAGCAACTTAACCTGCATTGCAAGTGGCATCTCAGATATTTCATCAAGAAAGAGCGTTCCTCGGTGTGATTCTTCGATGAGACCAGGCTTCGAATTCAGTGCCCCAGTGAAGGCTCCTTTTTCATATCCGAATAGTTCGCTTTCAAATAGATTTTCCGGTATTGCGCCGCAGTTTATTGGAACGAACTTTCTCCTTCCGCTTTTCTCGTGGATTGACCTTGCAACGACCTCTTTCCCTGTCCCGCTCTCTCCCTCAAGAAGGACAGTTACCTTTTTTTGTGCAATCATGGCTATTGTTTCCCTTAGCTTAAGGATATTGTTGCTGTTACCGACTATTTCAACAGAAGGTTCGACAATAATTCTTTCAGCGAGACTGTCCCTTTCTTGAGAAAGCTCCGAAAACTCAATGGCCCTCTTCACTTCAAGAAGAGCATGAGTCAGGTCGAACGGCTTTTCCAGGAAATTGAACGCTCCCTTTCTCACCGCATCTATTGCTGTATTTATATCTCCGTGAGCAGAAACGACTATTGCGGGAGTATTGTTCGCGGCTTCAGAGAGAATATCGAGTCCTGAACCATCGGGGAGTCTCACGTCCAGTATAAGGCAGTCAAAGAATTCTTCCGATACTTGCTTTCTTGCCTGAACAAGATTGTAAACCTGAACGACTTCGTACCCCTCTTCTTCCAGAGCGGAGCCCAGCAAGCCATTAAAGGCGAGATCATCATCGACTAGCAAAACCTTACTCTTCATCTCTTTGCCTCCTGAAGGTTAATGCGAATATGGTTCCCCTTCCTGGAATGCTCCTCATTTTCAATCTTACATCGTTTTCTTCGCAGAAATTGCGGACAAGGTACAGTCCCAATCCCGATCCTTCGGCCTTTGTAGAGAAGAATGGTTTGAATACATTCTGCAAAGCGGCAGAATCGATCCCTTTACCCGTATCGGCAATAATCAGCGTAATTACCTCTCTAGATGTCCGGACTTTAGAGATGATGGAACTCTCCCCCGGTATGCTTGCTTCAACGGCGTTCATGAGTAGATTCTTCAGAACATTCTCAAGCCTTCCCCGCTGGATGAGAACGATTCCTTTGTCGAGAGATACGACCTTGAACTGTATCTTTCTTTCCGAGAAGATTGAAGACATAAAGGAAGCGACTTTCATCACCTGTTCGGAAAGATCTACCCTATCGAACTCTTCGCCATATCTGAAGATCTGCAGAATGCCCCCAATCCTACTCTGAAACGAGTTGAGTTCTTTCGAAAGAGTCTCCATATACTCCGGCCTGTTTGTTCTCTTGTAAAGATCAAGAGCCAACTTAACATTTGCCAGAGGTTGTTTAAGACCGTGTGCGAGATCCGCAACTGTCTGGGCATCTACCGCGTACCTTCTTGTCTTTTCTAAGAGTTGCTTTGTTTTCCACTGGCTGGTCTTGTCTGTTAGGGTCAGAAGAAAGCCGCTCTTCTTTTTGTGAGCTACCGACACGAGGTAGCGTTTCCCCAGCTTTCTGCTGTAAACCTCGAACTGGCCTTCTTGAAGCGGGAAGATAAGACCTGTTCTCCTCGTGAATCTGTCGATACGGAGATATCTTCCTCCCTGACTCCCGTAGGAAAAGCTTCGTATAAAAGAATCGTTAACAAGATCAAAGTTGCCTTTCTCGTCAACCGAGACGACAGCAATGTCAAGTGTGTTTAGAAGCTCTGAGTAATCCCTGTACAGTTTTTCGTAATAGTTTCTCTCCTCTTCTATCTGTAGTGAGAGGTTTCTGTAGAAGCCATATATTTCATTAAACTGTCCCTCAAGTTCGCCAATCGACTTCTTTTCTCCCGTACGGATAAGTCTAATGAGCCTTTCAAGCTGCCTGACTAATGTGAGATATACGGTAAAAACCGACGCAAGCGCGAGAAGAATCACAAGTGACATTCTTTGTAAACTGAAGCCGTAGAAGAGAGAGAATAGAACTCCCGCTCCCATGACTACCCCACCAACTATGTAGTGGTAGCCAGGATTGAACAATCCTTTGTCAGACTTTGACAAGTGTAATGGGTTCCCCTTCTTCAAAAGAAAGGAACTCTCGGGCACTCCCTTTGTTTACAGTGATTTCTAGGAATCCGCTTGAATCGAAATGGGCGAGCAGATTCCCCGAATTCACATCATAGTATGTCTTTCCGAATGTTGCCTTGAAGGGTCTTCTCCCCTTCCCGATTTCAAGAACATCACCTTCCTCGAGATCGTTCCCCAGGGCTGCAGGAACGTTCGTCTCAAGATTTCCAAAGTGATCATAAAATGCGACTTCGCCAACAATCGTGTTTCCTTCCCTGCCAGGCTTCTTGAATTTCAGATATTCGAAGTTCATCAGCCTTGAACCCAGCTTCTCCGGTTCCAGTCCGGCGGCTACATAGGCAGCCACGGGAGCGAAAATATCTCTTCCGTGAAAGCTTCTTGAGTTCCCCCTGTGATACTCATTGTTTTCGAGGTCCCGGATTTCGTGAACTCCATATTCTTCGGCTGCAAAGGTAAACAGGCCATTATCAGGTCCCACGAGCCTCATCCCATTCTTTAGAACCATTAGTATCGGTTTTCTCGACGTGCCCACGCCGGGGTCAACTACAGCCAAAAAGACAACATCTTCTGGTAAATCCTTGAGGGCTCTGTGAATGATGTAGGCGCCTTGCCTTATGTTGAAGGGTTTGATTTCGTGACAAATATCAATTACCTCAACCTTCTTATTCAGCCCCCTAATAACAGCCTTTGCTACTCCAACATAGTAGCTGTCCGAACCCCAGTCAGTCAAAAAAGCTATCACACTTATCCCTCCATTTGCAAACGATAGAAGAAAAGACTCTCCCCATATTCCTCGATTCGAGTCTGTAGAGATTCGAATCCGTTGAGCAGTCTGAAGCTCCAAACCCGGGGACTGCTTCACCATATTCGGAGACGAGATTTGAAAGCTCTTCCTCTCTTTGCTCTTCTGTCGGAAGAAGCAGAGCGGCCACAACCTCGGCATTCTCCCTCAAGTAGTCAATATGCCAGTATTTTCTTTTTTCTTCGATTAGGTGCCTCTTCACTCTTTCTGCTAAAGAGCTCATCGCCGAACCAACATACATGTAATAGCCAGAATCAAGGGTCCACTTCCGGCAGCGGCTAGAAACCTCAACCGTCTCTTTGAGAAAGAAAAGAACAACATAGTCGCCTTTATTGTAATCCATAATGTAGATATTATACGACAGCTTCGCTTCCCAAATGACGGGCTGCTGAAACTGGGCGGCAAGCTTAATATATAATTTGTTGGGGGTGATCTAGATGGCTTATGTTGAAGTGAATAAGAAAAGCATAGCGAAGAATTCAAGAAAGATCTTGGAGCTTGCCAGAAGTAATGGGGTTGAGGTGGCTGCAGTAACTAAAGTTGTGTGCGGAGATACTGAGATAGCGATGTCTCTACTTGAAAACGGGATTACGGAAATTGGCGAATCAAGACTCGAGAATGTCGCAAGGCTGAAAAGCGCGGGCATCAATTCAAGCTTAATTCTGCTCAGACTTCCAGAAAAATCGCGATTTCGCGAAGTTGTCGAGCTTGTTGATTCAGTGCTTGTCGGAGATCTTGATAGTCTTTCCAGATTAAAGGAGATTTCTTCTGAAACTGAGAAGAAATTGAAGTTCATATATATGGTAGATACGGGAGACCTTAGAGAGGGAGTCATGTATTATGAAGCGAAAGAAGTTCTTGAGAAAGCACTCTCAATCGTCGGCAAGGACCTTGACGGAATCGGCACTAATCTTGGATGTTTTGGAGGAGTAATTGCAACTCCAGAAAAGTTTGAAATCCTTCTCAGTCTGGGAGAATCACTGAGAAAAACTACCGGTTACACAGTTGGAAGATACTCTGCCGGAAACACAGCTTCATTACCGTTGCTTGAAGAGAAAAACCTTCCTGAAGGCATAAATCACTTTAGACTGGGAGAATCGATAATGTGTGGAACAGACATCACAAACAACCGAAGAGTTCCGGGAACCTTACAGAACACATTCACTCTAGTAGGAGAGATTATCGAACTTGCAGAGAAGCCCTCCATACCAATTGGCGATATCGGTCATGATGCCTTTGGTCGGATTCCAAGGTTCGCAGATAAAGGGAAGAGAATGAAGGCGATACTTGATCTGGGTGAGCAAGATGTGGTTCCCTCGGGATTGACGCCTTTGATAAGTGGATGTGAAATAATTCATGCTTCCAGCGACCATCTAATAATTGATGTAACCGATTCCGAGAAGCCCTTTGCTGTTGGTGACTCGATTCCCTTCAGGATGTCTTACGGAGCACTGCTGAGAGTTATGACATCCCCCTATGTGAGGAAAGTGTACCTATGATAAAGCGACTTGAGAAGGCAGACTACTTTAGGGTGATGGAAATCGTCAAGACAATATGGGAAGGTGATGATTACATTCCGCAAGTCTTTGAGAAGTGGGTTCGCGACCCTTCATGTCATTTCATGGGACTCTGGAAGGGAGGAAAACTTATTGGTATAGACAACCTCAGGCTCTTTAGTCGCAAAGTTGGTTGGATGGAAGGAATGAGAATCGATCCACTCTATCAGGGAAGAGGATTCGGGAGAGAGATGGGCGGAGAGATGCTAAAGCTTGCCGAAAGTTTGGGACTTGAGAGGCTTTATTTTTCGACCTATTTTGACAACACCGCTTCGATAAAGATGAACGAAACTTTCGGGTTCAGACAAATCGCTGTATTCACAAATCTCCAGAAAGAGATTGGCGAACTTACTCCCTGTCCCATAAACTTACTAGAGAGCGATGAGATTCCGGAAATCGATGATCATATCAGTGAAGACTGGATGTTTATTCCAAAGGAAATCTCAAACAAAAGAAGATTCCTGAACGATCCGGTGAGGCTTGTGGGCGGAGCGAACTGGGCGGTTGTATCAAGGAATTCCAAATCTAAGGGTTGCCTTGATATCAACTTCATATGTATGGAAGACGAAGATGGTGTTGAGAATTTCTTGAAGGAGCTTCTTTACTATTCGCGGGCGAAGAGTTTTTTCCGTATTCATGCTATGGTTAGTGAATCATTTGATTTGGGCCCCTTCCTCTCTAATGGATTCAGACCTTTCGAGAGAGTAAGGGATGTTTTTCTTTATTACGCAGATGTATCTAGCCTGAGAGTCTGATTTTGACTAACCGTTCTTGGTCGGATACACTGATTTGCACTCCCTGATTATCTAGTTCGATGCTCTCATTTGGTGAAGAGACATTGCGGAGTGATTGCAGAGAGACCTCCAGTTGCTGATCCGGTTTGTACTCCGTTTTGCGTATTTTTCTTGAAGCAGTATCTCATGAAGGACAGGTAATGACGTTTCTCAATAACCAGTATAGTTCTTTTATCGGGGACAAGCGAGGTTTAGTTGGTCAAGACTCTCTGATATGATTCCTGTATCGAAGTTCAGATAATGGTTCTTTCGACTTCATTGAAGGGAGGGGTCGAAAGGATCGCAAGGAGGCGAGGTGGAAGATGAAAGTCGATAGTGACAAGCGGATCCGACTAATGGCTCTCGCTCTTATGACGACGGAGCTCAATAGTAGTGAAAAGCAAAGGTCCCACAGGCACCACCCTCTCTATCTTGAGACAGAGGACTTCATTAAAGAAAGTGAGCTCCATTTCCATGAACTCGAGAGACTACTGAGAGAAGGTACTCCTTACTATTTTCTCTTCACTTACATCTTGAGTCACTCATGGCCAGATCTCAAGCTTGTTGCCTTCCCGCCATTCCTCGAGAGATATGAACCGAATCTGTGCAAGAGCGGTGTGAACATGGAACTTAGGGAAGTCGTAAGAGGGGGAACTCTGGAGAACATCTGGGAAAGCCAGGCTCCAAAATGGAAGGAGATTGAAAAAGACGCTGCCCTTGCCTTTGCAGGTAGCACCATTGATAGCGCAATCGCAGGTTTTTTTGGAAGATTTGAAGCAAATCTAGTTTTCGCTCCAAATCCCCTTTTTCCTGAACTTGTCTCCCTTGGTGCAGCGGGATATGAAGGGCTCTACTGTATTGCGAGATATCCGGGTGAAGCGACTTCGAAGTGGCCATATGAACCGGGGGTCACGGCTCCTGGTGAGGAGTTCTCCGGTTACTCTGAGAACCGTGTATGGTCGAGAATAGTAGCTTTTCACGAGTTCTGTCACCCGCTTATAGATCCGTTTCTCTCTCGGAATGCCGAGCTTGTAAGAGGGCTCAGGGAGACTCCCTTTGCAAAAGGTGTTCTCGCCTCATACGGAGAGAAGTATACCTCATGGGAGGATATGTTCACCGAGTTTGCTATCTATGGGATGACATACGCCTACTTGCTTGAGGAATTTGGAGAGAAAATTGCGAAGAGCTTTCACAATACCATGCTAGAAAAGACCGGCTTCACTATGACAGAAATGGTCGGGAAACAACTTCATACTCACCTCATAGCCTCAAGAGATCGGAGCGGAAATACACTTGAGAGTCGGCTTGTTGAAATCTTCAGCAATCTTACATGAAAGATTGTGTGATCACCCGGAGCAGTCTTGCGTTCAAGGTCGAGAATAATATCAGGAATTTTGTCATCCTTTGACAGAACCAGCAAGAAGCCCTCTCAGAAAGTACTTTCCGAGCAGTATATAGACTATAAGTGTTGGTAGAGCGGCAAGCAGTGCGCCGGCCATCTGGACATTCCACTCGACAACTTGACTCCCAGCCAGATTCACAAGTGCTACGGTAATCGGCTGTTTTGTAGGGTCACTGGTAACTGTCACGGCGAAAAGAAATTCATTCCAAATATTCGTGAACTGCCATATGACCACTACTACAAAACCGGGAAGGGATATCGGAAACAAAACTTTCAGATATGTCTTGAAAATGCCTGCTCCGTCTATACTGGCCGCTTCGATTAATTCCGTAGGCACTTCGCTGTAGTAATTCCTGAAAATCAGGGTGGTTATCGGCAGACCATAGACCACGTGAACCAATATCAATCCCCATAAGGAGCCGTAAAGCCCGATGTCTTGAAGAAAGCGTATTAAAGGAAAAAGAACGCTCTGATAAGGAATAAACATTCCAAAGAGAACGAGAGCAAAGAGAAGATCTGAGTACCTGAACTTCAGTTTAGACAATACATATCCGTTTACCGATCCAACGATTGCCGATAGAAGTGTCGCAGGGATCACCAGCAGGAAAGAGTTTCTCAAGTTGGGAGCAAGACGACTGAAAGCCTTGGCAAACCCATCTAGGGAAAGATTGTTCGGCGGAAACCACATTCGCTCAAGACCAACTTCTTTAAGGGGTTTGAGGCTTGTTGCCAATAACACATATATAGGCATCAGAAAGAACAATGCGAAAACCGCAAGAAGGATATAGATTACAATCTTCTTGGTCATATCCTTTTCTCCTTTCTGAAGGCAGAAGCAAGGTAAGGTATTATGACAACTGCGACCATGAGGAGCATTATTATCGCTATTGCCGAGCCAGTTGCATATTTGTTCGCTCTGAAAGTGGTTTCAAACATGTAGATGGCCGGAACGTCGGTCACGTTGTTCGGGCCACTGCCGGTCATAGCGTAAACAAGATCAAAGATCTTCAGCGAGATGTGGCCTAAAATAATCATTGCGCTTAGAGTTATCGGTCTTAGAATGGGAAACTTGATCTTCCAGAAGATCTGCCAACCTGTTGCTCCATCAACTTCTGCAGCTTCCACCAGATCCTGGGAAATCCCACGAAGCCCAGCAAGGTACATGGCCATTGTATAGCCTGACATCTGCCACACAGCTGCTATTATCACCGGAATCAGTGCTATGTTGAAATTGAGGAAACTCTCAGTGCTGGTGAACCACTTCCATTGAAAGAAATCCAACCCCACTAGATTTAAGAGAAGGTTCATACCCTGTGGACTGTTTGGAAGAATCCCGGGAGCGAAAATCCATCTCCAGACTGCTCCAGTCACAACGAATGAGAGTGCCATGGGAAACAGATAAATATTTCTAAAAACACTAGATCCCTTGAGATTACGATCAATCAGTACTGCCAAAACAATCCCCAGTAGGAGACAACCTAGAATAAAGAAAAGAGTGAAGTACAAAGTGTTCCACAGATCGGTTTGAAACCTGGGATCTTCGAAGAGCCTGAAATAGTTTCGCAATCCGACAAATTCGAATTCGCCTTTAAGGAGTCTAGCAAAACTATTCCAGTTGGAAAGAGAAGTTCTACTCGTCCAACCAATAAAGAAATAAACGAAAACCCCTATCGCCGCAAAAGTTGGCGAAAGTATGAAAAAGGAAATAATCCCTCGTTTTGTCTTCCTCTTGATCTGGAACACCTCCAACAATGGGGCCCACAGATGCGGGCCCCATTTTGCAAGGATTAGTTGATGTAGTCTTCTGCAGCGTTTTCTATAGCGTTCAGGAAAGCTGCTCTATCTTTTGTAGTAATAAAGATGTTTACAGCATCGTTCAGCTCGGTTATAAAGCCTTCAGGCGCGGCAGATCCATGAGCTATAGAAGGACACAGGTTGTTTGTGGAGAAGTCCTCCATAGACCATGTGAGGTAAGGATCGTAGAGTGATTTGTCTGCATCCAGTCTTGCAGGAATCGAACCCTTTATCGGGTTGAATGCATCTTGACCTTCGACTGAGGCAACTATTTCCAGCCACTTAAGAGCATTTTCTCTGTTTGGTGCGCCCTTCGGCAGGCCAAATGTATCAGTTACTACCATGAAGGAGCCCTCGGTTCCTGGAACTGCCATCCAGCTGAACTCCTCTCCCGGTGTCCAGCCCAAGGTTTTCAGATAACCTTCTGCCCAGTCTCCCATTACGTTGAAGGCAGCCTTTCCATCGAAGACCATCCTTGTGGCATCCTGCCAGGTGAGAGCGGCATGGTCTTCGTTTACATACTTAATCAGTTCTTCGAAGATTACTATCGCTCTTTCAATTCCTGAGTCTTCGAAGCTTGTAGTCCCATTCCACAAACCGTTGTACTTATCTGGACCCAAAGCCGAAAGCAACACGGTCTCGAACAGATGACCGGCTTCCCACTTGTCCTTGTCTCCAAGGGAGAGTGGAACATAACCGGCTTCTTCAATCTTTGCACAGACTTCCAGAAATCCCGGTCCGTCGCTAGGGACTTCGTCTATACCGACTTTCGTAAGGATTTCGTTGTTAATGAAGACTACGTTTCCTCTGTGAACGTTTACGGGAATCGAGTATACTTCTCCCTCATAGCTACAAATTGTCATAATGTCTTCGGGGAACTTATCGAGAATTCCCCAGCTTTCCAGAATATCGGTGAGCGGCTCCATCATACCGGTAATCACATAAGTGTCGATTAGTTCCATACCTCCGTGCACCTGAAAAGAGTCAGGAGGATTGCCACCCAGCATTCTCGTTTTCAAGACAGCTTTTGCGTTTGTACCGGCTCCACCGGCGACGGTTGCGTTAATTATCTCGACGTCGGGATACTTGGTTCTAAATACCTCGTAGATAGCGGCAAGTCCTTCCTCTTCTCCTCCACCAGTCCACCAGCTGAAAATCTCAACACTTCCAGAGGCAAAGAGCAGACCTACGGAGAGAAGAAGAACTGCCAAAAGACACTTTTTCATCAAAACACCCCCTGTTTGTTCGGCTTCACGCCGCGCAATAGTCTTCCTTTTCCCCAGACCGAATAAGAACCTAATGAAGATTATACTCCTGTTAACATTTTACTAAGCAACTCTTCGGAACAGAAGCCAGTGACTATTCGGGAATAACTGAACTTCTTAGCAGACTTCTCTCATAGTTATTTCTTCAGGATGAAATCCGATCTGAATGGCAATTTTCTTCGGCACGCACGATAGTGGTATCATTTACGTATAAACAACTGGGAGGGATTCGTTTGTCGGCAGTCAACATAAGCATAATCGGTGCGGGAAGTGCGGTGTTTTCTCTCAGGCTGGTCAGTGATCTCTGCAAGACGATTGGTCTTCATGGTAGCAAGATAACACTGATGGACATTGACGAGGGGAGACTTGATGCAGTTCAGATCCTTGCATCAAAGTTTGCAGAAGAGATGGGCACAAGTCTTCAGTTCACTAAGACTGTAGAGTTGGAAGAAGCTATAGAGGGAAGCGATTTTGTGATTAACTCGGCATTGGTCGGAGGACACTCTTTCCTGGAAAGAGTGAGGGCAATCGGCGAGAAGTTCGGCTATTGCAGAGGGATAGACACTCAAGAGTTCAACATGGTCTCAGATTACTACACTCTGACTAACTGGAATCAACTCTCGTACTTCTTAGAAATCGCGGAAATGATTGAGAAGCGTGCACCGAATGCATGGCTTCTTCAGGCAGCCAATCCGGTTTTTGAGGGTACAACTCTGATAAGAAGGCATTCGGAAATCCGAATGATAGGATTCTGCCATGGCCATTACGATGTTCTGGAGGTTGCCGAGACACTTGGAGTAAACAAATCTGAGCTTGACTGGCAGGTTGCTGGAGTAAACCACGGGATATGGCTGAACAGGTTTAGAAGAAATGGGGAGGATCTCTATCCTTTGTTTGAGGATTACGCGTCAAGTTATGAATGCAGCAAGTTCCAGCCGTCAAATCCCTTCAATGTCCAGATGTCGCCCGCTGCTCTTGACATGTATTCATTCTACGGTTTGGTTCCAATCGGAGATACCGTACGAAATAGCGGGTGGAAGTATCATTACGACCAGCATACTATGGAGAAGTGGTATGGTAGTCCTTGGGGTAGCCCGGATTCCGTGCCTGGCTGGAAGTGGTACAGAGAGCAGCTTAGAGAGGTTACTGATGCAACTCTTGCTCTAGCAAAGGCAATCGAGCAGTTTCCCGACGTGAGTCTGGAGAAGCTGATAATCGACGGTTCGAAAGGTCTGTCAGGCGATTTCACGAGAGAGGCAAATCAACTTTACGATAGGGATTCGATGAGCGGTGAGCAGCATATTCCCTTTATTGACGCAATTGTAAATGGAAATTCGGCAAGATTAGTTGTGAACACTCTGAATGAAGGTGTTATTGCAGATATTGATGACGATGTTGCAGTTGAAGTTCCTGCGATAGTAGACAGAGGTGGAATTCACGTAGAGAAGATTGATCCGGCATTACCCGAGAGGGTCATTCAGTGGTACTTGAAACCAAGAATACTCAGGATGGAGTGGGCTCTCGAAGCCTTTGAAGAGAAGAATCCCGATCTTATCGTCGAGCTTCTTCTAAGAGATCCTAGAACGAAATCTTATGAGCAGGCAAAAGCTGTTGTTCAAGAGATATTCGATTCGGAAGGATGGAGCAGATAGAAGACGTGTCGTTTTTTTTGAACCGGGAAGGACTCCAATAATTTGTTTTGTGAATCCCATCGTCAATCAACTGCTTTTTCAGTGAAGCAGCGAAACGATTCTTCGAAATCGGAAAAATCACGAACTCCATGGAGTGAAGAAATGTGACGGCTAAAATGCGGTGCCCCTGGGCTGAAGTGGATGATTTATACATCAAATACCACGATACTGAGTGGGGTGTTCCTGTTCATGAAGACAAGAAGTGGTTTGAGTTTCTTGTTCTGGAAGGAGCTCAGGCCGGTCTCAGTTGGCTCACAGTGCTGAAAAAGAGAGAAAGTTACAGGGAAGCCTTTGCAGGCTTTGACCCTCGTATTGTTGCAAAGTTTGATGAGAATGAAATTGAGAAACTAATGGCAGATTCCGGAATAATCAGAAATCGAAGAAAGCTAGAATCGGCTATTAACAACGCAAGGGAATTCCTTCAAATTGAAGTGGAATTTGGCTCATTCGATAGATTCATCTGGAGTTTTGTTGATTACAAGCAGGTAGTGAATTCCTGGACTAGTCTCTCAGAAATCCCAGCTGTTAGTAAAAAAGCTCATCAGATCTCTCTCGCTCTAAAAGAGAAGGGCTTTAGTTTTGTTGGACCAACAATCGTCTATGCCTTAATGCAGGCAGCCGGCTTAGTGAACGATCATCTTGTATACTGCTTCAGGTATACAGAAGTCTAAATGTGGATTGAGAATTCTCATCTTCCTTCATTATTTGATGATATAATATCTCTTGCTTAAGTAGATAGCTACGTGGGGTGGTCCAGATGAGCTGGCTTCATACAGAAGAGATTTTTGCCCTAATAGACTTGCTTGATTCCAGAAATGGTTCTTACGAAGAGAAAGCGATCAGAATCTTTGATTCGCCGCTTGCAAAGATGTTTGGGCAGTTCCGCATTCGTGATTCAGAGGTAGAAGAATGTCTGATTGCTGCTTTTTCTGGAAGAGAGGATCTTTCTGGTCTTTCTAAGGACTGCACGGAGCTGATCTACTATGTCGAGAAGATCAGAGAGAGGGAACCTGAGCTAAGAGCCTTCTTTGATCTTATCAAGAGAGATGAAGAACAGATCAGATCAAAGGCTATCTCAATGGCCGAACAGTATCTTCCAAAGGGGGTATCGTTCGGAGGGCTGAATGTCTACTTCATTCCAATGCCATACAATGCCAATGCAGATCACAGAGGCGTTTACTTCGATCCGGTTTTTGCTCTTGATGTTGGCATAGAGGCTATCGAAGAAGTAATGGCTCATGAAGCTCATCACATAGCAAGAAATTCTATTACCAGAGAAAGACTCGAGTTTGACGAGACACCTCTTGACCAATTAGCTTACAGATTTGTAAGTATGGAGTGCGAAGGAATCGCGAATCTTGTGAGTGATGCGTCAAAGATTCCTGCGATGGAACGCGTTGCACTATCTAGAGCGAAGATTATGGGAGAGTTTGAGAAGCATCTTGAAATGCTTCAGGAGGTCTTTCTTAATCTCGCACAGAATAACATCTCCGATAACGAGGCCGGTTTGATAATGCAGAGAAGCTGGTTCAGCATCGGAAATCTTGCTCCGGTAGGAATGAAAATGGCTACGGAAATTGAGAAAGAGCTGGGTAGGGAACGACTTATTTCGGTTGTTGGTGATACTGTTGCCTTTCTGAAAACCTACCAGGAGGTAGCATTGAAGAAATCCTACTACCTCCTGGAAGAGGATACCTTTCTTTTATTAGGTAGACTTCTTGGAATTTAGTTTGCTTGAAGCTTCGAAGCAAAAGCCTTTCCGAATTCTTTGCAGTCGTTAAGGCTGAGATCATCTGGTGACCAAAGTTTCTTCAAACCGGGTTGTATGATCTCAAATCCCGCTTCTTCCACCATTTTGCCCAGAACATCTATTGACTCACCGCTCCAACCGTATGTACCGAACACAGCCGCTTTCTTGTTCTTAAAAGCTAGACCTTTCACTTCATGAAGCATGCCTGACAGAGGTGCGAGAATTCCCTTGTTCACGGTTGGAGAGCCAAACAGAACGGCCTTTGACTTAAATATCTCTGTCACAATGTCGTTCTTGTCCATCTTTCCCGCGTTGTATAGTTTGACTGGCGTGCCGATGCTCGCTTTGCCAATGCCTTCAGCAATAGCTTCGGCCATCTTTCTAGTGCCTTCCCACATTGTATCGTAGACAATGGTTACTTGGCCTTCCTGGTAATTGTTTGCCCATTTCATGTAATTCTCCACTATTTGGACTGGATCTTTTCTCCAGATTACTCCGTGACTTGGGCAGATCATGTTAAGTGGGAGATTGAAGGACAGGACTTCTTCTATCTTTTTTACAACGAGCCTGCTGAAAGGAGTGAGAATATTAGCGTAATACTTGATCGCTTCCTGATAAAGTTCGGCCTGGTCTACAAGATCGTTATATAGGAGTTCCGTGGCATAGTGTTGCCCAAACGCGTCATTGCTGAAAAGGATCGCGTCACCATCCAGGTACTCAAACATTGAATCTGGCCAGTGAAGCATCGGTGCTTCCACGAAGGTAAGTGTTTTCTTGCCGAGACTCAAGGTGTCCCCCGTTTTTACCGTGACAAAATTCCAATCTTCATGAAACTGCCCCCTAAGAGATTGTTTTGCATTCTCCGTACAGTAAATCGGGATGTTTGGAATCTCTCTCATCAATGCCGTAAGACCACCGCTGTGATCAATCTCTCCATGATTCGCAATCACGTAGTCAATCCCCGCAAGATTTTCGACTCTCTTCAGGTCCTCCACAAACTCCTCTGCAAAGGGTGCCCATACTGTATCGATCAGGGCTGTCTTCTCGTCCCTTATTAGGTAAGAGTTGTAACTTGACCCTCTGTGAGTCGAATAATCTTCTCCGTGAAACTTTTTTAGTTCCCAGTCAATCTTGCCGACCCAAGTTACACTATCAGTAATCTTCTTTCCCATATGAACACCTCCCATATTCACTATAACTCTACCAAAATTGACCGATTTTATCGGTAACATTTGTTACATATCCTCTCAGAAACCCACGTCACTGAAGTCTTCGCTAAAACTAATTCTAATAGAATAAACGCTTTCATGGTAATGATAGTTTGATCAAGAGCGCCAAAGCCAAAACTTTTCGCAAATCATTCCAGAGACGGTTGCTGCAGAAGGTAAGAGAAGTCGAACCCTAATCTGAATGTTAGAATTTCGATCCACCTATGGTGATAATTGGTACTTCAGGCTTGTTCATTGCCAGTTGGTTGATTGGCCTTGACTGGAAGTATTTGATCGCGCGTGATATTCTTAGAGCAAGTGTCAAATTCAGTTCGCGACTTCGGTTCGTGCAGCAAGAAAGATCTCCATGGGAAGGATAACGGGGACAATTCATTTGTGATGGGAGTGTTTTGGTGAAAGAACGTATCACATATTTGTTTGATCTTGACGGCACACTAAGCGCTGTTTCTGATGAGGATTTTGCAAGGCGGTATTTTCAACTTGTTTCCAGCTCGGCAGAAGGGAGGGTTGTCATAGAAAAACTTATGGCTGCTTTGGAGATCGCACTCAAAGCTCTTTTCGGTGATAGAGACAGCTTCAAGAGTAATTATGACCTTTTTATGGAGAGGTTTGTGGAATCGATGGGCGAGCATGATCGGAATTGGTTTGAAGAGTTTTTCAATGAGTTTTATGACGGTGAGTACAACAAGTTGGAAGAGTTAGTGGCACCCCGCGAGAACGTAGTAAAGGTGTTGAAAGACTTGAGGCAGACCGGGAAGGGAATTATCATCGCAACGAACCCAATTTTTCCGGAAAAGGCTATCAACAAAAGACTTGAGTGGGTTGGAGTGGAGAAGGGACTCTCGGACTACGTGACGACCATGGAAAACTCCCATTACGTGAAGCCCGATGTGAGATACTATCATGAGATCTTGGAGATCAACGGCCTTGAGGCAAGAAACTGTGTTATGATCGGAAACGACATGAGCATGGACGGTGTTTGCTCAGCTGCTGGAATCGAATACATCGATGTCTCTTCAGTTCAGTCTATCTGGAAAACAACCTAGACTGTACTCCCGCCATTAGTTCTGCCGTGAATCTCGAGATCAGGTGAAGGACATCGGCTCTATCCTGAGCGCTTTCTATGAAATCGTACCTGTCACCGTCAATGATTAGTTTTCTGCAAAATGCAACTCTCTCTATCCAGTCATCGTACAATCCGTTGAGTCTTTCAATGTAGTCTTCGCTTACATCGCTCTCAAAGCCTCGGCCCCTCTTTTTTATCCTGTTCAACAGCACACTCTTCGAGCACTTAATATACACAATTCCGTCTGGAGTTGAAAGGTGGTCCGAGAGTGTCTCATAGGTGTCAAGATAGAGTCTCCAGTCTCTTTCATTTATGTAGCCCATCAGCTGTAAATTGCGGGCGAATATTTCCACATCTTCGTATATCGTTCTGTCCTGTAAAATCACCGCACCCTCCGTCACGACCCTCTTTAGAAAATCAAAGCGTTTGACAAGAAAGAACAGCTGCGAATGAAATGCCCAGCTCTTCATATCCGAGTAGAAGTCTTCAAGAAAAGGGTTTTCATCAACGGCTTCGTATACCCCTCTGAACCCAAGTTCCTCCTCCAGCAGATTAGTGAGAGATGATTTCCCAGCTCCGATGTTTCCGCATATTCCCAATATCATAAGATCGCCTCAATTCTCTCAAAAACCTTCTTGAGATCTTCTGGATTTCTCACAAAATCGATGTTCGAAGTATCAATTCTCAGAACCTGGCTTTCGGTCACGTCTTTCATGTAATTCTCATAAGCATCGCTTAACATCGAGATATAGGTCCTGTCCATTCTTCTCTCAAATGGTCTATCTCTAAGAGCAATTCTATTCATCAGGGTATCGACATCAGCGTATAGATACACTATAAGGTCTGGATGAAGAACCTGCTCTTTCAAAGCATTAAAGATCTTCTCATACAGTCTGAGTTGCTCTCCCTTGAGGTTAAGAGATGCAAACAAATGATCCTTTATAAAGGCATAATCAGAGACTACTCCCTGTCCCTGCGAAGCCGCCTTCCTGACGTTCGACTGCTGATCAAACCTACTTATCAAGAAGAAGAGCTGGGTTTGAAAAGCCCATCTTTCCATATCTTCGTAGAAACGAATTAGAAATGGATTTTCTTCGACAACTTCCAGTACAGTTGGCATAGTATATTTTCGAGAGAGGGTTTTAACAAGGGTTGTCTTACCGACTCCTATTACTCCTTCCACAGAAATATACTTTCCGCTTAGATTAGAAAACATCATCCAAATTCACTGCTCCATTTCTGAGAGACATGATGGATATTTCGCCTCCAAACATTGCCAATCTCTTTGTTAAAGAATGAACTTGCCGGTCGCGAAATATCTGCAGTTCAACTAGCTATTTCTATTCTGAATTCTCTCCGATGTTCTGAGTCCATCGAAAAAAGGTTTCAAATAGTTTAGAACGGATTCCAGGTAATAATGAACGGTTTCGTGATAACCGGGAACAGAGAGTACTATTGAATCCCCAATTGTGCCTGCTCCAACCCGATATAGGCAAAGAGAAGGGTCGGCAACTATTGCATTCCTAAGCATTGCCGTCTCAATTCCTGTCGCCCTTTTATCCACAAGAGACAAGACAACTTCGGGTCCTATGTCTTCCCTGTAAAGTCCCGTTCCTCCAAGAACGAGAACTATGTCATTTGAACAGGAATCGGCATATATTGCTTCTTTAAGATCGCTCATCACTGGGTCAACATCAGTAGAACCTGCGTACGTAAAACCATGATCTTCGAGAATCCTTTTTGAGATCTCTATCGATTCAGAGATCTCATCGAAAAAACCAGACTCAAGTATTCTGATTATCTTACAGCTGTACATACCTCACCTCCGGGCTTACTTGAAGAAGACATAGGTGGATATTGGTTCAAGTGTCACTTTACCTGAGAGCCTTTCAAGCGGAGCATCCGAGACTCTGACTCCGTCTGATGCAAGATTCCAACTATCGTCAGGGAGGGTTATCTCAGAAGGTTCTAGATTGCCGTTGAAGATTACTAGTATCTCCTCCCAAGAATCGCCTACCGACTTTCCATTTATGGTGAACGCCACCATGTTTCTCGGCGCGTCAAGGAAGGTCAGGTTGTTGCTGATCTGCTCTGATGAAGTCATCCTGAAGGCTGGATGGTTTTTTCTTAGAGCTATTAGATCCTTGTAATAGGTGAAAAGATCAATGAACTCAGCCTTCCTTGAATAATCCATCTTGTTTATCTCAACTCCGGCGTTATAGCTGTTTTCGTTGCCGTACTTCGTACGTGCGAAATCTACTCCACCGTGAAGGAAAGGAATTCCCTGTGAAAGAATAACTATTGCATTTGAGAGCTTCTGCGCACTTAGGAGAAGATCTCTGGGGGCATCCGGCATCGCAGCACTATTCTTGTCCCACAAGGTCTGATTATCGTGGGCAGAAACGTAGTTTATAGTCTCTGCCGGATCATCAGCGAAGTCCTTTATTTCGTTACTGTATTCGATGCTACCCACGATACCGCGCATTATCCTACGCTCTTTTGCCCTGCTTCCAAGGGCAAAGCCCTTCACCTTCTCATCGAAAACACTACCTCGGATAGCGTCCCTGAGGTTATCGTTGAACACGCTTACCCCGGTTCCCTTCTGATCGCCCTTTCCAAAAGTGATAGTCGCTCCCCACCCTCCCCATGGCTCGCCATAGAGGAGAATCGATTCATCGACAGCGTGAAGTTCACGGTCTATTGCAAGAACTGTTTCTCTGTCTATTAGACCCATAAGGTCGAATCTGAACCCATCGATTCTATATTCACTGACCCACATCTTCAGAGTATCGAGAATATGCTTTCTCATCATCGGCCTTTCGGTAGCTATCTCATTACCGACTCCTGTTCCGTTCAAATAAGCTCCAGTTCTGTCTGTCCTGTAGTAGTAATAGGGAACTGTCTGATCAAAGGGTGAAGAGGAACCAGTTGTCGCCGTGTGATTGAATACAGTGTCGAGAATGACTCTGATACCATTTTCATGGAATTTCTTTATCATTATCTTAGACTCGATTATCCTGCTGAGAGGATCGGACGGATCGATACTGTAATGTCCCTCAGGTACCATATACAGATAAGGATCATAGCCCCAACCATACTGTCCCTCTTCTCCCTCGTTGACATAGTGAATGTCGTTAAAGGGCATTATGTGTACATGAGTCACGCCAAGTTCAGCAATGTGATCCAGTCCGACAGACACTCCCTCAGGGCCTGTCCTGCCCGTTTCTGCGAGTCCGAGATATTTGCCCTTATACTCCACAGTTGTATCAGGGTCGGAGGTCATGTCTCCAACATGAATCTCGTATATTATTGCATTCTCCGGATTCTCCAATAGCGGCACTTCATGATCGTTCCAACCATCGAAAGCAACCCTATCAGGATCTATTACGACTGATCTCTCACTGTTTCTTGTTACCGCTTGTGAGTAAATATCTACTGTGTTTCTTTCCTTACCGTAGGAAAAAAAACTGTATATGTAGGCTTTAAGATGCAGATCTCCTTCAACTGCCGCTTCCCATACTCCGTTCTCTCCTCTGCTCATTGGAATCTCAACGTAACCATCGGAATAGAGGTCTTCAAATAGAAGCACCGACGCTGAAGAAGATACCGGCGACCAGACTCTGAAGACGGTCTCGCTCTCTGAGTAAATTGCTCCGAGTCGGTTTCCATAGAAGAATTGCGGGTCATCAAGCGCCTTCCTGACAATAATCTCACTTGGAAGGAACCCTTCTATATTCAGAGAAAGCTCTCCGCTAACATATTCTGCAGGAAGTGGCTCTGCCAGCGTTATTTTTACGTAGTTTGTGACAGACACATCAGTTGGATCTGCCTTCTCAAAGGATTCAATCTCAATGAGAGAACCATTCACGAAAACTTCAGGAGTTACTATTTTGGTGTCTACCGGAGCCGAGAGAGATGCAAATATCTCACTCAGTGAATCCAAAAAGGCGATCTTCACTCTCGGTGTAAGATCTATCTTCTCTGGACTGATCAGAAACTCTTCTTCGCCTTCGATCACCCAAATCTCGGCCACTCCTGATTCGGGGATGTCGACAAATCTATCGGCAGTAACGTCTTTCTTTTCCCACTCTCTGAGTCTCACTAAGAAACCGACTCTAGAGTGTATTTCATCCAGCTTGACAGTCGCTGAAACTCCAAAGTCATCTGTCTTGTCGAAAGCAAATGATTTTCCATCCATACTTTTCGGCTTATCGGGCCAAATCCAGAGATTCCAGCCATCATAGTTTTCGTCGTATCTGTGATAATGGATAATTATTACAGTTCCTGCATCATAATCTACTGCGTTTTTTCCCATACTTTCTCCCGTAAAAGCAAAAATCGTTGTTCCGAAGATGATGAACAAGAAGAACAACACCCTTTTCATTATAAAGCCTCCCTTAATCCAGTGGGGTTACAATGAAGCCACTTATCCTTCTGTCATATCCATATTCGAAAAGAGTCTCGCTTCCATCTCGACCTCTGATTCTGAGATAACCGCCTCTGGGATCAATGTAGCTTTCCCAAAGATAGTCGTAGTCAAACGTAACTTGACGGGAACGATCGAGTGTAACGAATATTTTAAGCTGATCCTGGACTTCCAGAACATCTTCAGATGCAAAGAGAAAAAGATCTTCATCCAGACTATTCTCCGATCTGGAGACAACTGATAATGATGAGCCGTCGAAACGCCCACCCTCTGAGGCAGTGAGAACAATGATCGCATACTCACCGTTCTCGAAGATTTCTATTTCAGATATGGTCAATTTTGCGTCAAGCAGCGAATGATTCTGGAGCGATTCATTTGCTTTCGTCGGCTGATCATCTTCCTGGATTCTCGCTTCAACTATCTCCGGCTCTTCGTTCCAAACGCCGAGAGCATTTTCGGAGGCGTACTCTTCCGCACTGGACAGATCGATTTCTCCTTCACCGACTGCTCGTGCGAGCCCGCTGGAAACAATGATCGACTGAATCAAATAGGATTCTCCATCAAATTGAATCCAGATGTAAGCAGCAGAACCTCTTGACGAGGAGGCACTTTGAACCGTGGCTTGAAGCCCAATCGTACTTCTCAAGAAGGACAGAAGCCTTCTGCTGTAGAGCTTTGACGAATCGTATTGGGGAATGTCAAGTCCGGCCAGCATGAACCTCTGGAGAGTGCCTTCTCTCATAATTAAGAGGTCGAAATTATTCTCTGTACCAACTATCAACCCTGAAAATCCCGATGTCGTGGCATCAAGGGAGACATAGTGGAGTTCGTCCATGGTCCACGAATCTGCTAGAGTAGTTGAAGGAGAAAGCCATGAAATAAAAAGGATTAGGATAATCAGAGACCCCGAACTCCATAAGTTCTTATCGACCAAACAACACACCTCCCATAACATGGTCAAAAAAAGTATATCATCACGACCTGAAGATAATGAATCTAGAAACTTCCTTTGAAGAAGGAATAATTAGACTCTGTCCAGTTATGGGTGAGAAGTTTTGTCTTATGAAAAGAGCTTCGAGCGCCAGATGAATGAGAAGATGAGCACGGGAATCATCCAACCCAAATAATTGAAAGCAATGTCGACTGCATCGAAATGTCTGTATGGAGATAGAATCTGCAGATACTCTAGAACAGTTGGACCTATAACGAGGAACAAGAAAAACGAAATTCTTATTAGCCCTTTGACTTCAATCTTCGAACAAAGCAGAAAGAGGAGTCCACCGAAGAAAAAACCGACGAAATGGAGAAATTTGTCGCTTCCGACTGCAAACCTGGGCGCGCCCGGTCTTAAATAGAAATATACGGTTGCCACCATAAACACTATAGACAATACAATTACCAGATTTCTCTTCATCAAACAAGATTATGCTTGCCATGGACACGAAAGTCAATGACATTCATTTCGGAATCGGAACCTGTCGAGTTGAAAAGCTGGTCTTTCTTTACTATAATGAAGTGTATTGTAAATTGAGAGGAGGACACGACTCATGTCCAAGGTTTGCGAAATTTGTGGAAAGGCACCAACTACAGGAAATATGGTCTCCCACTCAAATAAAAAAACCAAGCGCTGGTGGAAGCCAAATGTTCATAAGGTACGTGTCATGATTGACGGTGAGGTAAAAAGAGTAAGAGTTTGTGTGAAGTGCCTCAAAGCTGGAAAAGTGACGAGAGCAATATAGCCGGAGCGCGCGAGGCGCGCTTTTTTTCGCTAAGAAGGTATGTTATGAACAGTCGAAAGACCTTCGCTTTGATCGATCTGTCTGCTTATAAGCAGAATCTTCTTTATTTGTCAAGGAAAGCATCTCCGGCGAAGCTGATGGTTGTTGTAAAAGCTGACGCCTACGGTCACGGCGCAGTCGAGTTATCGAGGGCCGCTCGGGATATCGGCATTGAGCGGCTAGCAGTTGCTTTTCTTGAAGAAGGCATCAAGATTCGAGAAGGTGGGGTCGATCTGCCGATTCTTGTACTGAACTATGTTGACAGAGACGAAATTCCTATCGCCGGGAAATTCGACTTGACTCTGACTCTTTGCTCATTTGGTCAGCTTGAAGAAATCGTTGACCTCGAAGTGCCGCTCCCCGACTTTCATATTGTTGTAGACACGGGAATGAGGCGTCTTGGCATGGAGTGGGAGGACTCGTTGAGGTTATTTGAATCGGCCATCTCGAAGGGAATTAGAATCACGGGCGCATACACGCATTTTGCTACTGCAGATGAGAAAGAGAGTGATTTTGTGTCTGAGCAGCAAGATTCTTTTGACAGATTTTTGGCTGGCTTAGGGGAAATACCACTCGACGGCTTCGAAACTCACATATCCAACAGCGCCGGGACTATTTTTCTCGATAACTCGAGATACGACTGTGTGAGAGCGGGAATTGCTACCTATGGCCTGCAACCCTCGATTATTGTTGATAATAACCTCATACCAATACTTGAGTGGAAGACTTGCATCTCCTATTTGAAGGAGATACATGCCGGTTATTCGGTTAGTTATGGCAGGACCTTCCTTGCCAACCGCGATATGCTGGTGGCAACCATTCCGGTTGGTTATGCCGATGGTTACAGCCGACTGCTATCAAACAAGGGTTATGTTATCATTGCGGGCAAGAGATGCAGGGTTCTAGGTAGGGTTTGCATGGATCAGTTTGTGGTCGATGTCTCTCATATAGAGAGAAAGATCTCCGTAGGAGATGAAGTGGTTATCATTGGTTCTCAGGAAGGGGAGAGAATCACAGCAGAGGAGATGGCGGATCTTTGCGGCACCATCAACTACGAGGTTGTCTGCTCGATCTCTTCAAGAGTTCCAAGGATCTATCGGAAAGGAGAAAATTGATGAAACTCCGCGATATTATTGGAAATGAGATTTTGAATCAGATAAATGCCGATCAGGATAAGAGCAACAAGGACGGCTTTCCCTTTGTTTCAGATCTGCGTCCGGGAAGTTCTGTTCTATCTGTCTACAAAGTGCATTCGAAGAGAATTCAGGAAGCTCGAGATGGGAAGAAGTTCTTGCTTCTCACTCTCTCAGATAAAACGGGTGCTATTAGGGCTATAGATTGGTTCAATGCTGAACAGAACGACAGTGCTTTGGAACAGGGAGCTGTTATTAGGGTTTCGGCTCGTGTAGTTGTTTATGAAGACAGGCAGCAGCTCAACCTTGATTCGGAAGGGATTCAGGTTCTCGGAATTGGACAGTATGATCCCGAAAGGTTTATGGCTGTAACAACTAAGGATATCCCTCAGATGTACGATGATCTTCTCAGTCTTATCAACAATATCAGCGAACAGCACATCAGGACTCTGCTTAAGGAAATGTTTGAGAACGACAAGAAGTTCATCGAGAAATTCATAATCTCACCTGCTGCGTCGAAGGTTCATCATGCGTACAAGGGAGGCCTTCTGGAACACACAATGTCAGTTGCAGAACTGTGCGGCTTTTTCGCAATGAAGTACAGCGAATCTGTAGACAAAGATCTCTTGATAGCCGGCGCCTTACTGCATGATGTTGGCAAAGTCTACGAATACGCTGTCACTCCGTCAGGAATTGACAGAACCAATGACGGTGAACTGGTAGGGCATATCGCAATGGGCATAGAGATGATCGGCAGAACCATTTCTAAGATTCAAGGTTTTCCTCGTTATCTTCAAACGGAGATCAAGCATCTTCTTCTTTCTCATCATGGAGAGATGGAGTGGGGTTCTCCCGTTATTCCAAAAACGACAGAAGCAATTGTACTTCACATGGCCGATGATCTGGATTCGAAGGTTGCTCAGTTTCGAGAGATAGAAGAAAGAGAGTTCAATGGTTCTACGTCTTCCTGGAGCAACTATGACCGGTTCCTAAATAGAAGAGTATTCATGAAGAATCGAAGATCGGGCGACTGAAGAAGTAGGAGTGATATCTTGCCAGACAAGCTTGTAATCGTTGAATCGCCAGCAAAGGCGAAGACAATTGGTAGATACTTAGGGAAGAACTACGAAGTTACCGCCTCCAAGGGACACGTTAGAGATCTGCCGGAATCAAATTTGGGATTGAATCCCGATACCTTTGAACCGACATATGAGGTTTTGAAAGGCAAGGAGAAGGTAGTTCAAGAACTTGCAAGGAAATCCAAAGGCAAGAAAGTCTTTCTTGCTTCTGACCTTGACCGCGAAGGCGAGGCAATCGCGTGGCACATTTCCGAGCTTCTGGGTCTTCCTCAAAACGAAAAGAATAGAATAGTCTTCAATGAGATTACTGAATCGGCAATAAAAAGTGCAATACTGGATCCGAGAGAGATAGATATGTCGAAAGTCGAAGCTCAGGTGGCCAGGAGAGTTCTCGACAGAATTGTGGGTTATAAGATCAGTCCAATTCTCTGGAGAACCATGACAAAGGGATTGAGCGCCGGAAGAGTTCAGTCTGTTGCCTTGAAGTTCATGGTCGAGCTTGAGAAGAAGATCGCTGTCTTCGTACCACATAAATTCTTCAAAATCTTTGCCCAGGTCGGCGAAGATCGATTCTCTCTTTCGCAAATTGATGGCAAGAAGTTTAACAACAAATCTGTAACAAGTGAAGAAAAGAGAGACGAGATAATACACGAACTCTCAAAAGCCAATCTTCATGCAAAAGAAGTCAGAAAGCGCACTTCTAAAAGAAGTGCTCCGATGCCTTTCATTACATCGACTCTTCAGCAAGGAGCGATTGGCGAACTCGGGTGGAGTGCAAGCAAGACGATGAAGATTGCTCAGCAACTATATGAGGGAATAGAGACTGATAAGGGCCAGATAGCCTTTATAACATATATGAGAACTGACTCTACGAGGATTTCGAGTATGGCCAGAGAAAAGGCTGTAGAGATTGTCACTAGCAAATTTGGAAAGGAATACGTTGGCCCTGTTCGGTCCGCCGGGAAGGGCAAAAAGATTCAGGATGCTCATGAAGCGATAAGGCCCACCTATCCCGAAAACGATCCGGAAACAGCTAAGCAGCTTATATCCGGGGATAACCTTAGGCTGTACACGCTTATTTGGAACAGGTTCATAGCTTCTCAGATGGCTAGTGCAGAATACGCGGTGACAGATGTGCAGTTAGAGGACGAGAACGAGAAGTATATCCTCAGCTTAACCGGTGAACGTAGGCTGTTCGATGGCTTTGAAAGAATTATCTCTAGATCATCGAAGAGTGAGATTGGCCGCGACTACAAGAAGGGTGAAGAAATAAAGCCTTCCAAGATCGAGTTCGAGGAAGATACGACCAGGCCGCCCTCCAGATTCAGTGAAGCTTCCCTAGTAAAAGAACTAGAGAAGAGAGGAATCGGTCGTCCTTCAACTTACGCGACAATAATCTCTACATTGCTAGATAGAAAGTACGTGCTTCGACAATCCAGAGAGCTAAGGCCAACATTACTAGGTTCGATTGTAAATGAGTTTCTCAATGATTATTTTCCTGATGTCGTCGACATGAATTTCACCGCAAACATGGAGGAAGAACTTGACGATGTGGAAAACGGCTCCAAAAAGTGGCAGGATGTTGTCCAGGGCTTTTATGGTGGCTTCAAGACGGACCTTGATCAGATTGACAAAAAGATCAAGAAAGGTGAGCTTAAAATTGAATTTCCGACAGACAGAGAATGCTCTTGTGGCGGAAATTTCAGGATAGTCTTCGGAAGATACGGCGGGTACTTGAAGTGTCAATCATGTGATAAGAACGAATCCGTTGATATGACCTCTTTCACCTGTGTGATAGACGGGAAAGTCTTGTTAAAGGACGTTGCAGCCAATCAGAAAATGGAAGTGGAGATAGATGAGAAATGTCCGGAATGCGGTTCCGCTCTTGTTAAGAGAAAGGGCAGGTACGGTGAGTTTATCGCATGCTCGGCTTACCCGAAATGCAAGTACACGAGAAATGTGAGTATAGACGCTCCATGTCCCAGGTGCGGAGGGGTGGTCGAGAAGCTACGTAGCAAGAAAGGTAAGAATTACTACAAGTGCTCCGAATGTGGAGAGCTTTACTGGAATGAGCCCACGAAAGAGAAATGCGAAATCTGTGATTCTCATCTTTTCCTCAAGATCAAGCGGGGAGGAAAAAAGGTCCATTACTGTGAGAAGTGCAAGAAAGAGTTTGAAGTGGAGGAAGGTTCATGACCAGGAAAGTTGCGGTTGTCTACGGCGGCTTTTCAAACGAGAGGGATGTATCAATCAAGAGTGGAATGAATATTGCTAAGTCTCTCGAAAGGTTAGAGATTGAGGTTCTGCCGTTTGATCTTAAGAGAGATACTATTGCTGATCTCCTTAAATTGAAGACCGATCTCTTTTTCCTCGCCCTCCACGGGAAGTTTGGCGAAGACGGAACTATTCAGGGCATGTTGGAACTTGCGGATCTTCCTTATACTGGCTCCGACTCAAGAACGAGCGCGATTTGCTTTGATAAGGAGATTACCTACAGACTGGTCGACGGAACTGCCGAATTGCCAGTATGGAAGAGAGTTGAAAGTGTTAGAGATGTCGAGGGGTGGGAGATATTCCCCTGCGTTATAAAGCCTGTGAGAGAGGGATCCAGCATAGGGGTTTACATCTGTGACGATCATTCGATTCTAGAGGACAGAATTGAAGAATTGTTAGTTACTTACGATTCTCTACTTCTAGAAGAATATATCTCAGGCAGAGAAGTGACAGTATCGGTAATCGATTCTATAGATGGTCCTGTAGTGCTTCCGATTCTTGAGATCAGACCCAAGAAGCGTTTCTACGATTATGAAGCCAAGTATACAGAGGGATTTACAGACTTTGTTGTGCCTGCTCCTTTAGAAGAGAGTGTTCAAAAAGCGATTATCGATAAATCGGTTGCTATCTACAAACTTCTGGGCTGCCGTGATCTTTCGAGGATTGACGGTATACTCAGGGAAGACACGTTTTACTTTCTTGAAGTAAATACTATGCCCGGAATGACAGACTTGAGCGATCTCCCAATGTCTGCAAGGGCCATGGGAATGACTTTCGAAGACGTTGTCGGCGGCGTGGTTGAGGTAGCCGAAAGAAGGAACAGGAGGTAGTCATGCAGGACATTCACGGAACGACAATACTTGTTCTGAGAAAGAATGAGAAGACGGTTATGGTTGGAGATGGTCAGATCACGATCGGAGATACCGTTATGAAAGGAACAGCCAGAAAGGTCAGAAAACTTGGCGACGGTTCGGTTCTGGCAGGTTTTGCAGGTTCTGTGGCCGATGCAATGACCCTTTTTGAGAAATTTGAAGAGAAACTGAGAGAGGTCAACGCTAATCTCAAAAGAGCGGCCGTAAACCTGGCCAAAGAGTGGAGGACAAACAAGGTCCTCAGAAATCTTCAGGCACTTCTTTTGGTTGCCGACAAGGATAGCATTCTTCTGGTATCAGGTAACGGGGAAGTGATAGAACCAGATGGAGATGTCCTTGCGATAGGATCCGGCGGTTCTTATGCCCTCGCAGCAGCAAGGGCATTAATAAGACACAGTAGTCTCGAGGCGGAAGAGATAGCGACTAGAGCGATGGAGATTGCCAGCGAAATCTGTATTTATACAAATACGAAATTCACTCTGGAAACACTTGGAGGAGAAAAGCAATGAACAGAGAAGAACTGGACGACCTGACTCCGAAAAGAATAGTCGAGGAACTCGACAAATACATAGTCGGACAGGAAAAGGCCAAAAGAGCAGTTGCTGTGGCGATGAGAAATAGAATTAGAAGGCAGAAACTTCCAGAAGAGATGAAAAGAGACGTAATACCAAAGAACATACTTATGATGGGTCCTACGGGAGTAGGAAAGACCGAGATAGCAAGAAGGCTGGCAGAACTCACTGGTTCTCCTTTTACCAAAGTTGAGGCAACTAGATTCACTGAAGTGGGTTACGTGGGAAAAAATGTTGAGTCGATAATAAGGGAACTCGTTGAAGTTGGCGTCAACATGGTTAAGCAGGAAAAGATGAGTGAGGTTGAAGGTAAGGCAACTTATCAAGTAGAAGAAAGAATCCTCGAGTCTCTTGTTCCCGGTCCACAGAATAAGGGAAGTGGAGCAAGGAACATTCTTGAGCTTTTCCAGGGCCAGCAGCAGCCAAAACCCAGCCAGGAAGAAATAGACAGAATAAGAAACCGCAGGGAAGACTACAGAGAACGTCTGAGAAGTGGAGATCTCGAAGAACTGGAAATTGAGATCGAAGTCGAAGACCATAGTCAACCAATGATAATGATTCCTGGGATGGAGGATATGGGAATCGACATGTCGGGAGTTCTGGGAGGAATGGTACCGAAAAAGACAAAAAGGCGTAGGATGAGAATCGCCGATGCGAGAAAAACTCTTCTGCCTTTGGAAGCGGAGAAACTTCTTGATATGGATAAAGTTGTGGCTGAAGCGATTGAAAGAGTGCAGAATCGCGGAATAGTTTTTGTAGACGAAATTGACAAGATCACCTTTAGAAGTGGTTCTCACGGACCTGATGTCTCAAGGGAAGGCGTTCAAAGAGATCTTCTTCCGATTATTGAAGGAACGACTGTCACTACCAAACACGGGCAGATAAGAACTGATTACATACTATTCATTGCGGCTGGAGCCTTCCATACTGCAAAGCCGTCTGATTTGATTCCGGAGTTTCAGGGGAGGTTTCCGATAAGGGTTGAGCTTGACGCCCTTACTCAGAAGGATTTTTTGAGGATCCTAGTCGAACCTAAGAATGCTATAACAAAGCAGTATGCTGCGTTACTGGAAACCGAAGGGGTAAGAGTAGTCTTTGAAGAGGACGGTTTGAGAGAGATAGCCAGGGTTTCTTACAACCTAAATGAGAAGATCGAAAACATTGGAGCGAGAAGGCTTTACACGGTAGTTGAGAAAGTCCTTGAGGAGACTTCATTCAATGCACCTGAAGTTCCTGAAGAACTCATTATCGACGGGAAGTATGTTAATGACAAAATCGGTGAGATAGCTGCCGATGAGGACTTAAGTGCCTTCATTCTGTAATGGAAAGAACAGAATACGCTGCAATAGCTCTTTCTGGTGATTTCGTCCCATCTGAGATGTGCGAGATAGAGAGCGCGGGACTTAGTAGTTCTCAACTATTCCATTCGCAAATAGATCTCAACAGAAGCAAACTGAAGAATTACTGCAAGAATTTCCCTTCAGTAGCCAAAATCATTTCGAAATACAAGAAATTCATCACTTTCAATGACGAACAATATCCCGATTCCTTGAGAAACATATTTGAACCGCCTGCGGTTCTGTTCTTTGAAGGAGAGCTTTCACTCCTCAACTCGCAAAGTATTCTCGCAGTTGTGGGTTCCAGAAAAGCAGACAGGTACGGTGTCTCTATTGCAAAGGAATACTCCAGATCACTTTCCGAAACCGGCATTACAATAGTCAGTGGTCTCGCCGTCGGAATCGATGCACAGGCTCATCTTGGAGCTCTCGAAGGCAGCGGTTCAACAGTGGGGATACTTGGAACGGGGATCGATATCGCTTATCCTGCAACCAACAGACAGCTTATAAGATCGGTGATGGAAAGAGGCTGTGTCCTTTCAGAGTATCTTCCTGGAACTCCCCCGCTGAAGCATAACTTCCCAAGGAGGAATAGAATCATTGCCGGTCTAGCCAGAGCGGTCTTTGTAGTGCAGGCTACTCTGAGAAGCGGTTCTTTGATAACAGCAAGGCTTGCTCTCGAGAACGGAAGAGATGTGTTCGCTGTTCCGGGCGACATAAGTAGGAGAAACTCAGAAGGAACCAACTGGCTGATTAAGAACGGAGCGAAACTGGTTTCGGAATGCAAAGACATATTGGAAGAGTTTCCCGAGTTAGTCTTGCGTGAGCTTTCTAAGGAAAGGATAGACTCACAAGTTCTAGAAGTCCTGGGAGACGGTTCTCTTACTTTCGAAGAACTCCTATTGAGAACAGATTTATCAAGCAAGGATCTGATTGTTGAACTAACAAATCTGCAGTTGAGAGGTTACGTTTACGAGGAAAACGGGCGTTGGAATAGAACTTAGTGGATTTGAGCTGGTATAATCTTGATGAAATGCAGATGCTGAAACGAGATTGGAGGGAAAAAAATGCCGTATGTAAACACCAAGGAAATACTGGAGAAAGCAAATAAGGGATTTTATGCAGTGCCAGCTCTGAATATTAACAACCTTGAGTTTCTTCAGGCAATTGTTGATGCCGGAGTTGAAGAGCGTTCTCCAGTGATAATTGAAACCTCTGAAGGAGCAATTAAGTACGCCGGAAATGGGGACGCCAAACTTGGTGCGAGATTATTTGTTTCAATGGTGAAAGGCTATGCCGATACTGTGGAAATTCCTGTTTCACTTCATGTTGACCATGGAAAGAACTTCGACATTCTTATGGCGGCAATTCAGTCTGGTTATTCATCAGTAATGATTGATGCTTCGGAGTATCCTTTTGAAAAGAATTTAAATGAGACTAAGAAGATAGTAGAGATCGCGCATAGTCTGGGGGTATCAGTTGAAGCGGAACTGGGCAGGTTGGTTGGAATAGAAGACAACGTTGTGGTCGAATCTCATGAGGCAGCATTGGTTGACCCGGATGAGGCAAAATGTTTTGTCGAAGAGACCAAAGTAGATTTTCTTGCACCGGCTATTGGTACGAGCCACGGTGCCTTCAAGTTCAAAGGAGAAGCAAGACTTGACTTTGAAAGGCTCAAGAAAGTGAAGGAGTTAACTGGTCTTCCGCTTGTTCTTCATGGGGCTTCCAGTGTTCCTGAAGAGGTAAAGAACCTCGCCGAAGAATACGGGGCCGATTTCAAAGGGGCCAAAGGTGTTCCGGGAGAGATTCTGGCTGAATCTGTGAGGTTTGGAATAAACAAAGTAAATACTGATACAGATTTGAGAATGGCCTTCATCGCTTCATTAAGAGAGTTTCTTGCAAAAAACCCCGGGGAATTCGATCCGAGGAAATACTTCAAGACACCGAAAGAATTAGTAAAGAATGTGATAAAAGCCAGGTTGAGACTTCTAGGTTGTTCTAATAAAGCATAGACGGGGGTGTCAAATGAAGATTCTTGTAATCAACTGCGGCTCGTCCTCAATCAAGTACCAGCTTCTTGATGCCGCAAGTGAAAATGTAATGGCCAAAGGATTGCTTGAAAGGATTGGCATATCTGGGTCAAAACTATCCCACAAAAAAGGCGACAAGAAATTTGAGTTTGAGAAGGATATTGCCGATCACACTGAAGGGCTGGAACTAATAATCAATGTATTGCAGGCTGAAGATACAGGTGTTGTGAAGAACATAGATGAAATTGAGGCAGTTGGCCATCGTGTCGTTCATGGCGGAGAAAGATTCGCTTCTTCGGTTCTCATTGACGATGAAGTTGTAAGGGAAATCGAGGCGAACAATTTCCTTGCCCCTCTTCATAATCCAGCGAATATCGAAGGAATTGTGGCGGCGAAGAAGATGCTCCCGTCGGTCCCTCATGTCGGAGTTTTCGATACTGCGTTTCATCAGTCCATGCCAGAATCATCATATTTATATGCATTACCCTATGAGCTCTATAGAAAATACAAGATAAGAAGATATGGTTTCCACGGCACAAGTCACAGATATGTTGCAGAAAGGGCCGCTTCATTACTGGGCAAACCGTTGAAATCTCTTAAGATAATTACCGCACACATAGGTAATGGTGCGTCTGTCGCAGCAGTAAAGAACGGTAGATCTGTGGATACCTCAATGGGCTTCACACCTCTGGAAGGACTGGTTATGGGGACCCGGTCCGGAGACATTGATCCCGCAATCGTTCCTTTCTTGCAGGAGCAAGAAGGTCTGTCAGCAGGAGAAGTCAACAGTCTGCTGAATAAGGAAAGCGGTATGTATGGACTTACAGACAGGCAGTTTAGTGACATGAGGGATATAGAGGAGCTGGCGATTAAGAATGAACCAGTATGCAAGCGGGCTCATGATGTCTATGAGTACAGATTGGCAAAGTATATTGGAGCATACGTGGCTGCGATGAACGGAGTCGACGCAATAGTCTTTACGGCAGGAGTGGGAGAAAACAGCCCATACCTGAGAGCCAATATTATTAATAAGTACCTCGGATATCTTGGTGTGACGATAGATGAGGAAAAGAACAAAGTTAGAGGGAAGGAGATAGCTATTTCGACCAAAGATTCAAGAGTCGGAGTTTTCGTAATCCCTACAAACGAGGAACTTGTCATTTCCAGGGACACACGCAAAATAGTCAAGGAAGGACTGAAGGAACTGAAGCTCTGGGAAGAGTGAAAGGTGATGAAGCGTCATAAAGGAGATTGTTTTAGAGGGTGATACCAAGCTCGCCGCCTGTGGTGAAAAGGCCGATGCTTACTACATAGTATCGTCTGGCGGTCTCATCCTCAAGGGATCAGATTCTGAAGATAGGGTTTACATGGAAGGAGATCTCGCTGACCCACTTTCTATTGTTGGTGGAGAGCACAGCGGAGATCTTCTGTCCGTTGGTGATTCTTCAATTCTTGTTGGCGACAAAGATGAGTTGAAAGAATATCTGGTTTCAAAACCTTCAAGACTTGAAAGGTTTTTCCTTGATGTTGAAGAGGAGCTGAAGCTTTATCCCCGAAAAAAGGCCTGTGATCTTGATGAGCTGATTTCTACAATTATCTCCAGGAAGCAACATTGGCTTAGGGAGTATCCCCCTCTGCTTTTTGGTGAGAAATCTCTTTACAGGAAAGGCATAAAGCTAATTGAGAGGAAGGATTATCCGGCCGCTCAGGAGGTTCTGAAGAGTTATCTCGATCAGTACAAGAACTCTCCTCTATCGAGACCGGTGAAGCTGTTCTATTCGGTTAGCTGCTTTTTAAACAGCATTTTAGAAGAAGCTTTGTCAACAGTAATGGGGATTCTGGAAAGCGAAGAAGATGAGATTTCCAAGATTGCAAGATTCTTTGTATGCAACATGGGCCTTTCCGAGTCTGGCTTCAAACTTCTATACAAGGGTCCAGATTACAGCGCAGATCTCTTCAGGATATTGAGAGCAGATTCACGAAGAGTTCGAAAAGCGTCTTCAGATCAAATCGTGGTTGAAGAGGGCAGAAAGTGTGGAAGTGCTATCTTCCTTCTGAGGGGAGAGATGATTCTTCTGAAAAAACGCGGCGACGAGGATTCAGTACTTTTTTCTCTCAGATCCCCAAATTCCATTGGCGAGGTTCAGGTTCTTTCGAATGGCAAATGGGACGCAACCGTGATTGCCAGAGGAAAATCGGAGTACATACTAGTGGACAGAAATAGACTCGTTCAGAACTTGATAAGCAAATCACCTCAAGATGGATTTAAGATGGTCGAATACCTTCTAGGATACATGAGACAGACCAGCGCTTACTGAGGTATTTAGTGTATCCTGAAAGTCATCTCGCTCTGCTTGAGGAGGATCTCGGGTTCAAAAGATTGGGCTTCCAGAAACAGGGGATCTTCTTCCGGCACCGTAGGAAACAAGGGGGTGAGACCTCTATCTTTTGCGATACCGCATAGCCCACCTATGGTCTCCTTGAAGGAAAAGCCTTTAGTCGGTCCAGCATCCCTAACATAGAATACTGAATCCCTTTCCTGCCAAATGCAGTAGGCGATTTCTTTTCCTTCTTCATTGACGACAGAGTCAAAGCTATATTGCTCGAGATGACTGAATCCCGTGGGTTCTCTTTCCCACTCAGGATTTCGCTTGAATCTGTCCTTCACAACAAGAGCACATTCTATTATTCTTCCTGAATCCGAGTCTCTGAGTGAGAAACCCTTTGCTCCAGGTTTTCTGATGAAGAAAGTTATAAGCCCGCGCTTTTGTCTGAATCCGAACTTCTCGTAGAAGCTGATCGCTCTCTTGTCCTTTTGTGGAACTTCAAGGACTATTTGTTCACAACCTTTCCACTTGGCAATTCTTACTGCTTCATCAACCAACCTGAAGCCAACTCCCTCTCTTCTGAAAGATGGAGTAACTCCCATCAGATCAATTCTTGCTCTCTTCTCTCTGAAGCTCAGCAATACTGCTCCAGCATTTTTTTCCTCTATAGTTGCGACGAACGAATCTGAGAGAGAGATATTGTTCTCTCTTACATCTTTTTCGAAGCTCTCGAGAGTCCAGTGCATTCTCAATACATAGTCTGAAAAGATGAGATTCAAAAGGTTTACAATTTCCACTTTTGAAAGGGCTTGCAGTTTGCGGAAAGTATTATTCTCCAAGCTCAACTCGCCTCGCCTTCTTGAAGTAGTCATGTTCTTCGGTCAGTTCTGCCAGCAGGTCTTCCAGCTTCCAGTTCAGATTTGATTCCGTCGTGGTTGCGAATACACATTCCTTCCGCAAGAGCCGACGGATCTCATTGATTGTGCTTCCAACAGAACTATTATCAAAGCCGTTGAAGATCGCATAACATAGGAATTCTCCATTTCTATTTACTTTGCCATTCTGACTGACAGATTCCTTATTCAGGATCTCTCTCAAAGTGCAATTCTCCATTCCAATACAATCAATAACAGTGACATTATTCAAGGAACTCCGAACAAGAGATGTTGACTCTTCATCACAATAAAGAAGTACCGAGCTTCCAGATTCTGGCTTTCTCATTCAATCACCTCGAATCAATTCTAGCATAGCGCGAATTTGCTTTCTCTCGAAAAGAACGATGTGGGTCTGAGAGTTGGAATCCAGATTCTGGAATCGTCTGCAAGAGAAAATGAAAGACATTTGAATGGAACAACAGGTATAATAAATTGAGGAGGGCGGCTCTTGATACTACATGTTGGAAGATTCAGGCGTCACAAACAGAAGGATTTCTGGGGAATGGTCGAGATGGGTTTTGTGAAACCCGTTGATGTAGATTTGAATTCGACGGGGGCCTTCTTGAGAACAGTAACTGAGAGTCCAGACAATATCGAAGATCTTTTGTCAGATGCAGCTTTTGACCTTTCAGATCTTGAAGTACTTTCGCCGATTACCAAACCTTGCAGGGTTATATGCCAGGGAAAGAATTACCTGGATCATCTTCTGGACACAGGAATAAGAGAAGAAGACAAAAAGTACAATATGTTTTTCAACAAATCATCGGCATCGATTGTCAGCCCCGGTTCACCTATTGTTAGGCCGATGGGAGTTCGCCTTCTTGATTACGAAATCGAGCTTGGCCTGGTCATTAAGGCGCCTGTGAACCGAAAGATAGAGGTTGATTCCTCTAGGCTGCACGAGTATGTTGGCGGGATAATTATTGGAAACGACATATCGGCAAGGGACATTCAATTACCTCAAAGCCAATTCTTCAAGGGGAAGAGTTACCGTTCATTCTGCCCGTTAGGGCCATTCATGGCGATCGTCGATGGTGAAGATATGAAGTACATAGAAAATCTCACAGTTGAACTGAAGGTAAATGGGGTAGTTAAGCAGAGCGCTTCGACTTCAAATATGATCTACAAACCTCATGAGACACTTTCGGAATTGAGTCGTTTCTCCGATCTCGAGCCGGGAGATGTAATTCTTACCGGTACTCCCAAGGGGACTGCCCTGAGTCACAAAAAGGGATTTCGCGCTAGGCTCAGAAATCTTCTTTCAGAGTCGAAGAAGTGGGAGCTGTTTATTAAAGAGCAGGAGGAAAGCGGAAGGTACTTGAAACCCGGAGACATCATTGAGTCGAGAATATTCTCTTCAGATGGCAAAGTAAATCTTGGCCTGCAAAGAAACACAGTTGTTGACGAGGAGGAAGTAGATTATGCTGGGAATTATCTGTGATTCAGTAGTTGATCTTCCTGTGGAGATAGCTGAAAGAGATGACGTATGTGTTGTTCCAGTAATGGTAGTCCTTGGTGAAAAATCCTTTCGCGAAGGTGTCGAGATTAGCAGAGCCGAAATTGCCGATTATCTGGAGAACAATTTCGCCAGAACATCACTGCCCAGTCCAGGTGATGTTTTAGAAGCCTTTGAGACAATGTATTCAAGAGGGTATGATGAACTTCTTGTCGTGAATCTTTCGAGCGGACTCAGCGGTACTCACAATTTATTCAAGACAACAGGTGAGCAGTTCGCCAGCACTCATGAATCGGTGGCTATTGAATATGTTGATTCCCTCTCTCTTTCGGGTGGGATTGCAATGCTAGTTTACAAGGCTATTGTCATGAAAGAAATGGGAGACTCACTAAAAGATATTTCCGCTGATCTCAGAAGCAGAGCCGGAACGAAGAATATCGTCTTCTTTGTCTTACCGACGCTTAAGTACCTGAAGCAGAGCGGAAGAATTGGCAGGCTTGAAGGTTCAGTAGGTGAGATTTTGAATGTGAAACCTATTGGCACGATTAGCAGCAATGGGGTCTTCACGCTTTCAGGAAAGGCGCGAGGCATGAAAAAAGCAGTTGAGAAGATGGTGGACCGACTAATGTTTGCGGTGAAGGGTAAGAAAGTCCTTTGTCTGGCACTATATCATTCCGGCAACGAAAGAGACACCATATCCCTTGTTGAGTGGGCAAGAATAAGGATCTCTTCTCTCTCAGAGACTCTCTTAACGGGAGAGTTGTCCTCTGGAATTCTTGTTCATGGCGGAAAGGGAATAATAGGAATAGGCGCACTAATTGCTTAGAAAGGAAATAGACACTTAGTATCCAATCGTTCTGTACTCGTGAAGAGACAAAGTCGAATCAGTCACCTGGAAAGTGAAACGATCGATCCATGTGTGAGTGTGAAAGAGTAATCTAATAATAATGGAAGTAATCTAGAGAAAACCGCCCCTTATCGTCTCTTGACTTCAGTATTTACTTCAAATGACTTCAAATCAATTCTAGGTTTGCTTTGACTTCATTAATCATATTGTTATAATGGAAACGATTCCATTATTACGCGAAATTGAGGAGCGAGTTGCTTGAAAAAGCCCACTATAAAAGATGTCGCATCTCTTTCTGGTGTTGGAACCGGTACCGTTTCTAGGGTTTTGAATGGCGGTTCTGTTAAGGAAACAACGAGAATCAAAGTAGTTGGGGCCATCGAAAAACTTGGATACCAGCCGAACCAGATGGCGAGGACGCTGGCGGGGGGAAGGACCAGAAGAATTCTCTTCTTGATGCCCGAGGTGAGGACCGAGTTTCACTGGAGAGTTATGAAATCGTTTGATGACTTTCTGGATATGATGAATTACGAAATGATTATATATCCTGTGTTCTCTGACAGAAGATTGAACAGACTGAAGAATGATTCCTCCTTGCTGGAGGAATCTGATGGGGCGGTAATCTGTACAATGAACACGGAGTTCTTGTCAAAGAACTACATAGATTTCGGAAGCAACATTGTACTCTTTGAAGCACAGTCAGAGGAATTTGATTGTGTTTACCTGGATAACGTCATGGGAGGCAAGATGGCTGCGGAGTTACTTATAGAGTGCGGTTCGAGTGATTTCTTCGTTATCTCTTTTGAGGAAGAAAACTCGATTCTCGCAACAGAGAATTTTGAGAAAAGGATAGAGGGCTTTACGGCCATTCTGGAGAACAAGGATTACGAGTTCAATCAGGAGAAGCTCGTGTACACATCGTTCTTCTTCGAAACTGCCCATGAGAAGATTGCCAAGATACTTAGTGAACACGAAAAACCTGGAATATTCGCGTTGGCAGACAATTTCGCCCTTGAGGTGCTTCAGACGGCTTCGGCCTTGAAGAAGATACCAGGTAAAGATTTCTTTCTCATCGGTTATGACAATCAAAGCTGGACCGAAAGAGCGGGTCTAACTACAATCGAGCAGCCGATGGAAGACATGGGAAGAAAGACGGCAGAATTAATAGTACAGAAGATAGAAGCTCCGGGGCAATACATTCAGCCGGTGAAGTTCCTGCCAAGATTGAAGCGCAGGAGAACGGCCTGATTTTATATCCCCAGTCATGAGGAGGATTTATGGCCAGGAAAGATAAGCTGACTCTAGCCCAGAAGGAACAGAGAACTGCTTACAAACTGCTCGTTCCCGCTCTGTTGATCTTGGCGGCTGTTGCTTTTTATCCCCTATTTCAGGTCTTCTACACTAGCCTTACTGACAAGGTCTTTGCTTCAGGAACTGACGAAGCACCGAAGTTCATCGGTCTTGAAAACTACAAGAATCTTCTCGGGCTCACGATTCAAGAGCTGCCGCCGATTGTTGATGAAACGACAGGAGATCCCTTGGTCGACGAGTCAACAGGAAAGACTATGTACGAAAGAGCAATAAGAGTTCTGCCCAGAAGTCCCGTAAGATACAGAGAGTGGTTTCAGTTCTCATTCTTCGGACGTCGTTATGTGGTGGGTGCGAGAGACCCCGAGTTTATGAAAGCTATATGGAATACGTTGGTCTTCTCGGTCATCTCTGTCTTTCTAGAGACTCTTCTGGGACTGGGAATTGCGCTGGTAGTAAACAGCAATTTCAAGGGGAAAGGCATTATGAGGGCAACCATGCTGGTTCCATGGGCCGTAATAACAGTTGTCTCAGCGAGGATATGGGAGTGGATGCTTCAGCCTACCAGGGCAGGTCTCTTCAATATGCTCCTGAGCAGGTTTGGTTGGGGTGATGGAGGGCTATCATTCCTGAGTATGCCGACTCTCCAAATGCCAACTCTAATTGCTGTTGACGTCTGGAAGACGACTCCCTTTATGGCGCTCCTGATTCTTGCAGGTCTACAACTTATCCCGAAAGAGCTATACGAAGCCGGAAGAGTTGATGGAGCAAATAGAATGAGACAATTCTTCGCCATCACAGTGCCGCTTCTCAAACCTACGCTTGCAGTTGCACTTATTTTCAGAACACTTGATGCACTGAGAGTGTTCGATGTTTTCCAGGTACTTATGGGAAACCGAATGTATTCAATGGCTTCATATAACTACTACCAGTTGATTGGCAACAGGAATATGGGTCTTGCCTCTGCAATAGGTGTTATCATCTTCTTTCTAATCGGAATCTTTGCAGTGATGTACATGAGGCTTATGGGAGTTGATAAAGAATGAAGCAGAATAGATCGCTCTGGCTTGTTGGGAAGATTGCGTTCTGGATACTTGTCATATTCATCTTCTTCTACATGCTCTTCCCCTTCTACTGGGCAGTGAATTCATCTCTGAAGTCCGAGGCTCAGCTTCAGATGACTCCGGCAACTCTTTTACCCGTTGACAGGGATGGGAAGTTCTCTCCAACGATTCAGAATTATGTCGCAATTTTCAACGATGGAACCTTTGTCAGAGCATTATGGAACAGTACTATTGTTGCGGGCCTTACTACAGTCCTGGCACTGGGGGTAGGATCTTTTGCAGCTTATGCAATGGGCAAGCTAAGGTTCAAAGGAAAGAGGCTTACTTTGTATCTAATTCTGTCTCTCACCATGTTTCCTCAGATTACGGTACTTTCTGGATTGTATGCCGTGATTACAACACTCAACCTAGGAGCCAGATTGAGCCTGATTCTCTCATATATGATATTCACGTTGCCCTTCACAACGTGGGTCCTTACCGCGTTCTTCAAAGAGCTACCGACGGAGATTATGCAGTCAGCATGGGTTGATGGTGCTACACCTTTCCAGACTTTCTACATGATATTGCTGCCTTTGACTGCGCCTGCACTTGTCACGGCCGGTTTGCTTGCTTTCATAGCAGCATGGAATGAGTATATTTTTGCCCTCACTTTTACGACTATTGCACCAGAAGCAAGAACGATTCCGGTCGCCATCTCTCTGTTCACCGGATCGGTTTCAAGACAAGTGCCTTTTGGGGAGATCATGGCCGGAGCCGTAATAGTTACAGTTCCTGTAGTTGCTCTTGTTTTCATTTTTCAGAGAAGAATTGTGCAGGGTTTGACTGCTGGAGCAGTGAAGGGCTAAGACTGTCTATAACTATTCGATAAGAGACACAGTAGGTGGTCTGATGATAACAGGAGGTGATCAGAGAAGGGTTCTAGAATGTGATTAGTTTCTTGCGGACAAGATGACGCTTCAAAAGATTGTTTAAAGGAGGGGTAAGTATGAAAAAAGTTCTGTTGACACTTATGGTAGCGTTATTCGCCCTGGTTGCAGTTTCAGAGACCGTTATTACGGTTGCGGCTGGTGCGGTTGGTCAGGAGCTTGAGCTGACGAAGAAAGCAGCGGAAAGATATATGGAAATTCATCCCGATGTGACTGTGAGAGTACTGGACACACCAGACATGGTTCAGGACAGGCTCGGGCTCTATCTCCAATTTCTGGAAGCGAGAAGCCCCGAGATTGATGTCTATCAGGTAGACGTTATTTGGCCGGGCGATCTTGCGCAGCATTTTGTGGATCTCTACGAGTACAACGCCGACAAGGTTGTATCTATGCATTTCCCTGCAATTGTTGAAAACAACACTGTCGATGGGAAACTCGTTGCCATACCATGGTTCACAGATGCGGGTCTTCTATACTATCGAACTGATCTTCTTGAGAAGTATGGGCTTAACCCGCCGACTACGTGGGACGAGTTAGAAGAAGCAGCGAAGATCATCCAGGAAGGAGAAAGGAAGACAAATCCTGACTTCTGGGGATTTGTTTGGCAGGGCAACGCATATGAAGGTTTGACATGTGATGCTCTTGAATGGCTTGCATCAAACGATGCAGGAACAATTATTAGCCCTGATAAGAAGATCACAATAGCAAACGCCAACGCGGTCGAGATTTTTGAAAAGGTGGCTGGTTGGGTTGGAACCATCTCTCCGAGTGGAGTCCTGACTTTCGCTGAGGAAGATGCCAGAGCGGTTTGGCAAACTGGAAACGCTGCCTTTATGAGAAATTGGCCGTATGCTTATAGCCTAAGTAAGGGCGAGGACAGTGCCGTCGCTGGCAAGTTCGATGTTTCTCCTCTTCCTGCCGGGAAGAGTGGAAATGGGGCCGCTACGCTCGGCGGATGGCAGCTTTCAGTCAGCAAGTACAGTAACAATCCTGAAATTGCTGCGGATTTCGCATTGTTTATGGCCGGTTACGAGATGCAGAAGATGAGAGCTGTTGAAGGTTCCTTCAACCCTACGATTGAAGCTCTTTATGCAGATTACGAAGTGCTTGAAGCGAATCCATTCTTCGGTTCACTGTATTACGTCTTTACGAACGCTGTTGCAAGACCGTCAACAGCAACGGCTCCGCGATATAATGAAGTATCTACTCTGTTTTTCAAGGCCGTTCACAGTATCCTCTCCGGAACCGCAGATGCACAGAACGCTCTTGAAGAGCTCGCTCTCGACCTCGAAGATTTGACTGGATTCGAGGTTGTCTGGGGATTCTAGACTGTTTTTTGCTCAGGGTGGCTGGTCCCTTCTTGGGGCCAGCGGCTCCCTTAATCAAGTAAGAGAAGGTGTGAAATGAAGATTGCGCAAGTGATGAAAAAGAAACTGACAGATTATGAACCTTTTGCTGAGAAGAGTTTGGTTGATAGTATTCATAAGCTTTCCAGAAATCTTAGTGGACTAAGGGTACTGCATGTAAACGCGACTTCTTTCGGTGGTGGAGTAGCGGAGATTCTTCATACTTTGATTCCCCTCATGAAAGATTGTGGGCTAAAGGTTGACTGGAAGGTAATCGATGCGCCTTCGCATTTCTTCGACCTGAGCAAGAGAATGCACAACGCTCTTCAGGGAAAGGAAGATTATCTTTCTAATGAAGACAAGAGACTCTTCGAAAGCGTTGAAGATGAGAACGCTCGCTTCATCAAAGCAGACGAATACGATATTGTTGTCATCCACGACCCGCAGCCCGTTGGTCTGCCAGCCTTTGCAGACTTCGGAAACTCCAGACTGGTCTGGAGGTGTCATATAGATACATCTTCTCCCAATCAGATCTTCTGGAACTATCTGAATGCCTTCCTATCTCAGTATGATGCAGGAATCTTCACTCTCAAGAGCTACGCGAAGGACGGAATTTCAATCGACAGAATCTATGAGATTCCACCTTCAATTGATCCGTTGAGCAATAAGAACAGAGAGCTTTCCGATGCTGAGATGGAACAAGCATTGAAAAAGCTGGGAATTGAGAATAAGGAGCCAGTAATCACTCAAGTATCTAGATTCGATCCCTGGAAGGACCCGATGGGGGTTGTCGATGCTTATAGAGAGTTGAAGAAGAGGTTTGTGGATCTTAAGCTTCTTCTAATTGGATCTATGGCTTCAGATGATCCTGAGGGATGGAAAATCTACGAGGATTTGCTGAGGTATGTCGGTTTGGATTACGATGTCAAGGTTTTGTCGAACTTCCAGGGAATTGGTGATATAGAGGTGAATGCAGCTCAGAGAGTCAGCAAAGTAGTTATTCAGAAATCACTTCGAGAGGGGTTTGCTCTTACCATGAGCGAGGCTATGTGGAAGAAGACACCTGTTGTTGGAGGTAATGTGGGCGGAATTCCTCTTCAGGTACATCATGGAGTAAACGGGTATCTTGTGGACAGTGTGGAAGAGACTGTTGAGTGTACTCGAAAGATACTTGAAAATCCAAGTCTTGCAATAGAAATGGGTGAAAAGGGATTCGAGATTGTTAAAAAGGACTTTCTTATTACCAGGCACCTCTATCAGTATCTTCAGCTCTTTGCAGATTTAACCTGATAAACTGATCCCGTCCCGATCATTGTCGGGACAGGGATTCCATAGTCACAGGAGTTTTTCCGCTCTCATTCTTTGAAGGTTTTCGTACATCGGGAGGCCGTGTAGGTAGAGATTCGGTGCTTCCCCTTGAATAAGTGGAAGAGCATACGACTTGAACTCTTCGGTAACATAGAACCCATCTTCGGAGATGAAATTTGAGGGAAGACCTTTTGTTCCATTTGCCACCTTGGCCAAACTAGCTTTTGTGTATTCCTTAAGATAAGGTTTGCCGCTGAGTCGGCGGATGGAAATCATTATTCCGCTATCGCCATTTACAGCTTCTCGAACAGCAAGAGCTCCAACCTCTACAGCTTCTTGCCAGTCGATTAAGCTAGCAACGTGCCTTGACGACCTCTGTAAGTAGTCAGGTAGAGCGACATGTACTTTGCATTTTAGGGCTTCTCTGATTGCTCTCTCAAGATACTGACCTATCTTGCCGAGTTGCACATTCCCAAATGCGTCATAGTAACCCGCAGTAGAGATATACGAACCATCCGGTCGTTTCAGCGCTTCTGAAGCTACAATAGAGCAGTATCCTTCTTTCATTATCACGTCTTCTACCCTTGCAATGAAAGATTCTTCGTCGAACGGAACCTCGGGAAGTAGAATAATCTGGGGACCGTGAAATTTGTCAGTCCCTGCAAGTGAACCGGACGCAGCTAGCCAGCCAGTGTGACGCCCCATTGACTCCATTATGAAGACCTTCGTCGAATCGCTGTACATAGATTTCAAGTCTCTAGTTGCTTCCATAATAGATATCGCAGTAAATCTTGCCGCTGAGCCATAACCAGGACAATGATCTGTTTCCAGAAGATCGTTATCAACAGTCTTAGGGATTCCGATTACCCTCAGTGGAAACCCCATCTCATCGGCCCTCTCACTGATTTTATGAGCCGTATCCATTGAATCGTTTCCCCCATTATAGAAGAAGTATCGAATCGAATGAGCATCAAAAACCTTGAACAGTCTTTCAAAATCGTCATCGCTCTCAATTTTCGTCCTGCAGGAACCGAAAATCGCGCCTGGAGTATACGGAATTTTGTCGATCTCACTGAGTTTTTCTTCAGTCAAGTCGAACAGATCTTCACTTAGGATTCCTTTGATTCCGTTCACACCGGCTAAAATTCTGTCGATCTCTTTAGCTGCGAGTGCTGCAACGATTGCTCCGTAAGCTGATGCGTTGATGACAGATGTGACTCCCCCCGATTGAGCGTAAACTGCATTGTATCTTTTCAATTTGCCACCCCCATTGTTCAGAAACGATAATAGCAGAACCTGTTATTCAGAGATTCGTAGCAAACGCCTCATTAACGAATCACTGGCACATAGATTCCAAAGGAATAGTTATCTCGTTTCACAATGTCCAAAAGACCCGGGGTTCAGGTCTTCGTAAATGGTTCATAATCTATCGATACTCACGCAGATATGTCATCGCACGCTGATCCTTGACGAAAACCAGGGTACAACACATAATAGTGAGTCAAGATAATCGACGGTCACCCCTACATTAATGACGGACAGTACAACACATCCAGATTAGAACAAGGGTTACTTGTGATTTCGATCAGCATCCATACTCCTTGAGACCCTTCGCAAGTATTTCAATGGCGGTTTTCATCTTCTCCGATGAGAGGACATAAGCAATCCGGACTTCTTTTGTCCCTATGCCTCCAGTTGCGTAGAACCCCTCCAATGGGGCAACCATTACAGTGCTACCGTTGTAAGAAAAGTCAGTAAGCATCCACTTGACGAATTCTTCGGCGTTTTCAACGGGAAGCTTGACGGAAATATAGAATGCGCCCGAGGGTTTCTTCATTTCAATTCCTTCAATTTTGCTGAGTTCTTCAAAAACCACGTCTCTTCTATGTCCGTACTCTTTTTGCACTGAATCTGTATATTCCTTTCCCAGGGTAAGAAGACCTATTGTTCCGAACTGAGCAATTGTCGGCGGTGAAAGCCTGGCCTGAGCGAACTTCATGATTGTCCTGTAGAGCTCCTTGTTCTTCGTTGCCACGCAACCAATCCTAGCACCGCAGCTGCTGAATCTCTTTGAGATGCTGTCTACGACAATGATGTCCTGTCCTGAATCTATCGTCATTATCGACGATGGCATGATGCCATCAAATACGATTTCTCTATATACTTCATCGCAGATAACGAATAGATTGTTCTTTCTGGCGAATCTTATCAGTCTCGTTAATTCCTCCTCCGTATATACCACGCCTGTGGGATTGGAAGGATTCGAAAAAAGAATCGCTCTTGTTTTCGGTGTCAGAGCTTTCTGCATTTCTTCGTCATCTGGAAGTCTGTAGCCGTTCGAAACGTTGGATGTGGTAGCCCTTACATTTAGTCCTAGAATATTTGCGAACCCTCTGTAGTTGGCGTAGAATGGTTCGATCAGCATAATATCATCGCCAGGGTCGGCAACTGCTGCAAGGGCGAATTGTATAGCTTCACTCCCCCCCGATGTAACAAGCAGTTCATCTGACGAAATGTCGATGTCCCAGGAGCGAAAGTAACTCGAAAAGGCCTCTTTGAGTTCCTTGATACCGTCTGATGGAGAATAAGAGACTACTGAACTGAAAAGCTTACTGATATAATCGTAAAATACCCCTGGAGTTTGAATGTCAGGCTGACCAATATTCAGATGATATACATTGACACCTCTATCCTTAGCTTGCTGCGCAAATGGCACTAGTTTTCTTATCGGAGACGCCGGCATAGCAATTCCGCGTTGCGATACTCTCATGACTGACCCCCTTACTTCAAATGATATTCTTTCTCAATCATTATACAACAATCGAATTCGAAGAATGAAGGAGGTTGTGGCGCAGCCAAAGAGCTAATGAGCAATTCCTTCTTCTCGACTTAAAAAAGCGGCTGCATTCGCAGCCGTCAGTTCGATCTCTAAATGGATCGTTTATCCAGGTAGAACCAGAGTGAACAACCTAGTTTTTCATGTCTTCGTTTTCGAAAGTTACTTCAATCAGATTAAGCTTCTTGTCCGTCTCCAGTTCAAGTCCCCTCTTGGCATCTGAACCTATTCTTTTCAAGTCCTTTGCTATCATACGGTAAACCTCCTGTTTTTCGTTTCCCCCCTGCTGTCACATACAATTATAGCATACTATGGTAGGAAACAAAAGGAAAGATGCGGAAAGCAAAGATAAATGGCTATTGAGCCTCCTATTTGACTTTAATTATTGTAAACGGGGTAATGCCGGTCTTAGCTGACATTATCCTATTATGGTTATCTCACGGTTATTGTGAAAGTGGCTGTTGCTTCTCCTCCCTTGAGGTCATTGGCGCTCAGCATTACGGTATTCGATCCCAGTTCTTCAGGAATGAAGGAGTATATGCTTCCGGTTAACACTCCCGGTCCATAGATCAGTTCATACCTTAAATAGTCTCCGTCGGGGTCGATGCTGAACTGTCTCAAGTCAAGCCTGAGAGTTCTTGAGACTATTGTGGTTTGATCTGGGATATTGAATTCGGGCTGCCTGTTTGTATCCGTAACAAGGAGATCAAAAGAAGCGTTTACCGTGCCTCCCTTATCGTCCGATGCACTTACTACGATTGTGTAGAAGCCGTAATCCTCGTACCCCGGTTCAATTATCAGTGTGCTCCCTTCGATTGAACCCATTCCTTGGATTATCTCAAATGATAGATTGTCTCTGTCAGGATCGGATGAGTATTCCTTTAGATCGGCAACAAGTCTGGAACCTTCTGCTATCGTGAACCCTGGTATGCTTAAAACAGGGGGCCTGTTGCTCTCCCTGACATCGATTCTAAGCGTCGTTCTTGTCGATCCTCCCTTCCCATCGCTAACCGAAATAATCGCTTCGTAATCTCCTGCGCTCCCGTAATCTGTGTCGAAAGTGTAGGTTCTTCCCTGAATTGTTCCCGGACCCGAAACCAGTGAGAAGCTAAGTGGGTCATTTTCTTGATCGGAAGCATGATCGGAAAGGTTAATCGTTAACCTTTCTCCCTCGGAAATTCTTCTCGGAAGAATAGAAATAGTGGGTGGATTGTTTGGCTGCTGAACTGTAATGACCGCTGTATTGTCTACCGATTCTCCCTTCCCGTCGGAGGCTCTTATAGTCGCTGAGTATCTTCCAGGATCAGAAGATTGGAATGTATACTGACCACCGGTGATTCTTCCGGAGCCGCCGATAAGCTGGTACGAAAGTACATCCCCGTCAGGATCAGAGAAGTAATCGGCAAGACCGAAGGTCAGCTGCTCATTGACTTCAACCGTTCTCTCGGGAATGTCTGAAGCTACTGGTGGTCTGTTTCTCGTAGGAATGCTAATTTGAAAACTTTCTTCGACAGTATTGACTCCGTCTGAAATCTCTAGAACAATGGTCTTGGATCCTGAATCATTTTCGGGGCTTGCGTATGAGTAAAGAGATCTCTCCACCTCACCGGGACCCGAAGAAATTGCTATCGTGAGCGGATCATTTTCTGGGTCTTTTATGAAGCTTCGTAGATCAAGAACAAACAGACTGCCTTGCTCCAAGACTTGATCGGGGATATTTGCAGTCGGCGAGAGATTGATTTTATCGACAGTGGTGAAAGAGGCGGAAGAGTCTGTGGTGTCTGTTGTTGCTGTACCTGCATCGGTCAGTTCGGTTTGTGCCGATTCGGAAGAAAGCTCCGTAGTTGTCATGACAAAAGCTTTATTCAATATTGCAAATGTCGAATCTGTGCTTCCACCTCGTCCATCCGAAACAGTTATGGTAATCTTCTCCTCGGTTTTTGCACTCAGGTCAGGTCTGTACGTGTAGTAACTTCCTATTATCTGTCCGTTTCCCCGAGTCAGCGAATAGGTCAAGCTATCGAGATCTGGATCATTTGCATACTCATCAAGATCGAGGGAGACCATTTCGTTTTCTGCAATTATCTGGTCCGGTATCGACAATTCGGGGGTCCGATTGACTTCTCTGACAGTTAGGATGAACGAAGATTCTGCCATCTGTTCCTTTTGATCGGCTACAGATACTGTAACTTCGTGCTTCCCAGACTGCTGAAAACTAGGCGAGAAAGTATAGAAATTCTCCTTGACCTCTCCGGGTCCTTCTAACTTTTTGTATACGAGAGAACCAACCTTCTCATCGCTAGAGTATTCATGCAAATCTATTGAAAGAGTGTCACCCTCGTTGATTATCATATCGGGGATACTTATTATTGGGGGTTTGTTAAGCATATCAGGGAGCAGTCGAATTGCAAAAACGACAACTACCACAACCATCAACAATGCCCAGAAGAACCATTTTCTCATACCGCATAACCTCCATAAGGACCATAATAATCTATTCTATTATAGTCTTATTCATGTATCATGCCAAAATTGTTTGCTCTTTTGTCATGCATCCCAAGATCTTCCAAAACACGAGACTCGGAGTCTTATTTGTTCTGGTCTCTTGACTGTGTAGCTATTCCTTCGCTTCTCTGTGGGTAAATTTTAACCTAATATCTGGCATAAGAGATAATCAATATGCTAGAATCTATTTGATAGAAAAATCACAATCTAATTTCTTCTGGCTAAATGACCGAAGATTTTGAATGGAGGTGCTGTCAGGTGCCCGTGACAATTACGATTAACGGCAAAGACTATTCAGTAGAGGAAAATCAGAGCATTTTAGATGCTTGCCGCGAAGCTGGGATAAGTATTCCAACTCTCTGTTATCATCCTGCCCTCTCGGTTGTTGGATCGTGCAGAGTCTGTGTCGTTGAGGTTGAGGGAGCTCGTAATCTCTCGCCAGCCTGCGCAACCCAGGTTGCAGACGGAATGAAAATCAAGACCAGTTCCGAAAGAGTGAACAAAGCCGTAAGATTCAACCTGGGTCTTCTGCTTTCAAATCACCCCAATGAATGTATGACCTGTGATGCAAATGGTAGATGCGAGTTTCAGGATCTGATATATCAGTATGATGTAAAAGACATGTTCCCAAAAACGCTTAGAAATTTGCCTCACGATGTTTCTAGCCCTTCTCTTTTTAGAGACATGAATAAGTGTATCGACTGTGGAAGATGCGTAAGAGCTTGTGACGAGCTTCAAGGCCTGTCCATCCTATCGCCGGTAAACAGAGGATACCATGTTCTTCCATTGCCTGCTCTAGGAGCTCCAATAGCCGCGACAGATTGTATAAATTGTGGACAGTGCTCGGCCGTATGCCCGGTGGGAGCTATTACCGAGAGGATGGAATTCAGGGATGTAGTTTCTGAGCTTAAGAGACATGACAAGGTTCTCATTGCGCAGACAGCCCCTTCCGTTAGGGTTGCTTTGGCTGAGGAGTTCGGGGAACTTCCCGGCACTGTGAGCACTGGCAAGATGGTTGCTGCTCTTAGAAAGCTAGGCTTTGACTATGTGTTTGACACAAACTTCTCTGCAGATCTAACAATTATGGAAGAAGGCTCGGAGCTTCTTGAGAGAGTGAAAGAAGGGGGCAAGTTCCCCATGTTCACTTCTTGCTGTCCGGGATGGGTCAACATGATGGAGAAATTGTATCCGGAATTCACCGAGAACCTCTCAACGGCAAAGTCTCCTCAAGAGATGCTGAGCGCGCTTGTCAAGACATTCTTTGCCGATAAAATAGGAAAGAAACCTGAAGATATTTATCTGGTTTCAATAATGCCATGCACCGCTAAGAAGGACGAGAAAGGAAGAGAAACCCTGGAGGTTAGAGGTTCCCAATCTACCGATGCGGTTCTAGTCACAAGAGAACTTGGCAAGCTGATTAAAATGAACAAAATTCCCTTCGAGTCACTTGAAGAAGAAGAATATGACAATCCACTCGGAATTTCTACTGGCGCTGCTGCGATCTTTGGTGCCACAGGCGGTGTTATGGAAGCCGCTTTGAGGACTGCATACGAGCTTCATACGGGAGAAGAGCTCCCGAGACTCGATTTCGATTTTGCCCGCGGATTCGAGGGGGTGAAGGAAGCCGAAATCGACATGAAGGGCACCAAAGTGAAAGTGGCCATAGTTCACGGGGGAAGCAACGTAGTAAAGTTGATGGACAAAATACGTTCAGGAGAGGCATTCTACCATTTTGTCGAAGTAATGGCCTGCCCCGGTGGTTGCATCGGTGGTGGCGGTCAGCCAAAATCTAGCGAACCGGGCTACCTTCAGAAGAGAATGGAAGCAATCTACAGCATTGATAAATCTTCGAAGATCAGAAAGTCCCATGAGAATCCAGCTATTCTGAAGCTTTATGAAGAGTACCTGGGAAAGCCTCTTGGACATCTATCTCATGAACTTCTCCACACGCACTACAAAGACAACAGCAAGAGTGTGATTCAAAGAAGGAAGGAGCTTGAGGAGATAGCGAAAGGTTGATTCTGCGCTAGAAAAAGTAGAGTATTGAGGGGTTTTCAGCCCCTCTTTTTCTTATCCTTCCCTTTTGAGCAATGTAATGAAAACGGCAAATGGTGTTTTTAGGAGGCACTTCAGATCCAAAATCAATGATCTGTGTTTTACATAATATAGATCAAAAGCGGTTTTTATTCTGTATTCTTCAAGCGTAGTCGTGTACTTGTAATTGATTTGAGCCCAGCCGGTGAGCCCCGGTTTTACCAGAAGCCTCAGCGAATAATTATCAATATTCTCCATTCCAAGCTTGTGAAACGATGGTAACTCCGGTCTTGGACCAACCAGACTCATGTCTCCCCTAATAATGTTGATTATCTGCGGAAGCTCATCTAGTCGCAGGGGTCTCAGAAATCTACCCAATCTGGTGATCAGTTCCTTACCATCTTCTGTCTTAAAAGTTCTGAATTTATACATTCCAAATTCGTCACAGTTCTTTCCGATTCTCGTCTGACAAATGAAGATAGGTCTACCTCCTGTAACAAGTGAGACGAGCGCAACTATTCCAATAATTGGACCGAAGATAAGAAGCATGAGAGTAGCGAAAATCACATCCAGAATTCTCTTTAGTCTGTCATATGTTTTAGTGGTTTGTAACGGTTCCTTCGTGAGAAGCATTATCATATCTATCTCGAAGGTCGTTCTCACCAATCTGTAAAGGAAGAAATACCTGAAAAGCGTTACCATGAAAGCAGGCACAGCAACAAACGGAGAAATGAAGATTGTTATTGGAACCACAAAGCAAGCAATGAAGGCGGATCCAAGGGCCGATGCCTTCTGCTTATCTGGATCGGAAAAAGTAATTCCCTCGTAACCGCGCATAGAAAAGCTAATTAGAATACTCACGCTCAAAGCTGCGAAAAACGCACAAAAACCGTTCAATAAGAGCGGCAAAGCTAAGGCGAAATCCAGCAAGTACCATAAGCTGCTCATCGTTATATTCTCTCATCTTTACCATGATATTTGAACCAGCAACTTCACAGAATATTGAATTTTGACTGCGAATTTGGGGTATTATGGTCTAGGGGGACCGCAGTGAAAAAACTATACCTTAGTGATCTTCATATTGGCGATGGAACCTTGAAGGATGACTTCAAGTTTGATTCCGATCTTGTGGAATTGATATCGAGTTCTAAGGAGAAGGAGTTCAGCGAAATCGTAATTGTTGGGGATGGTCTTGAGCTTCTGACTTCAGAATTCGTTAAGAGCAGAGGACTGCTGCCTTTTGAAGAGCTTCTTAAAGAAATCGACGAGTCTATTCTTGAAGTTATTGAAAGAAAGCATGAGGAAGTCTTCAAAGCGTTCAGAGATTTCACTGAGAAGGGTCGATTAGTTTACGTAGTGGGAAACCACGACTCACTTTTGCTTTTCAACAGTAAGCTCAGAATGAGGCTCAAAGAAATGCTTGGAGAGGTGGGAAAAGTTGAAATTGTGCCTTATTATCTTGACAGAGAGTTTAAGACTATAGCTTTACATGGCAATCAATACGACATTGTGAATAGGTTCTTCAGGGACAGGAGAACAGGGGAGCTCTTACAGCCCTTCGGGGATTTTATGGCCCGTTTCATGATGAAGAACTTCGACAGTTGTCTTCTGAGAACAGAGCTTCCAGAGCAAGCTGTAAGAGATTATCAGAATATTCACCCGACTCTCGATGTCTTCGAATGGTTCGATTACATAAGGAGGGTCTACGACGTTGATTCGGATCTTCAGGAAGAATGGTCGAGGCAGTTTCTTCTTCTCTTGAAGAGCAGTGAGGCTGAGCGGTGGATAGACGCGAATTGGCCGGTGCTAAAGGTAATTGAAGGACTCTTTGTCAACAAACACGGAGGAATGAAACTTGGGAGTCTTATGGTGAGGTTGGTTATGGCCTTCAGGAAGTTTAAGAAGACGGATAATCTTTACAGGCAGGGAAGAAGATTACTTGGAGCAGAAGGAAAGAAAGGCTTCCAAAAAGCCATGAACAACGAGTATTTTCTTATGTATGGTGATGCTGCTCCTCCTATCGTTCCAGGTGAACTGAAGGGAGTCATCATGGGTCATAATCACCGCCACGTACTCAGGATGATTTCTAGCAATGGTGAAGAGAAGTTTTACGCCAACACCGGTACTTGGAAACCCGTTGTAGAAATCATTGATGATGATCCCAGAAATGGTTTCGCACGGAGAATCGAACTAGGATATATTACCATAGAGATGATTTCGAACGAATTTCTCGTTCAATCTAAGCATATAAAGAAGCTCAGTGGGCTACGGCTTTCCGAAGATACGATAGAGATGAATTCAGAGGGATCCGTACCGCACGAAATTGGATTGCGAGTCTGAGGAGGGATCCACTTTGCGCTATCACAAAGGTTCTACAATAGTGCCGATAATTATTACCCTGCTTCTTGTGATAGTTGCGGCCGTTGTAGCCGCTTTTTTCCTCTGGCCCGTTCCGGAGCCAAAGATACTGATTTCGAATGTATCACCCGTTCCCAAAAATGCAGAGAGAATTCAGTATACCGAGAAGGTTACACTCAGGTGGGAAGCAGTATATGAACGTCCCCGGCACGGTCTTCTGGCCGAGGTTTTCGCCGGAAAGGACAAGAGCACCCTCAAGAGATTAGCTCTCGATCTTCAGGGAGAGCTGACGTCTTCGACAGAAGGAATATTCTCTTTCTCCCACGAGTTTGAAGTGGATCCTCACTCTCAGTACTGGTGGAAGGTGCGGCTGTACACAGAAGGCGGAAAATCAGCAGAAAGCGAAATCTGGACTTTTGTCTTGATGAATACATATCCTCAAAGACCTGAACTCCTTCCTCCGGGTAGTGATCTCGGGAACGTACCACTAAAAGATCTGACCCTTAACTGGAACTCATCTGATCCCGATGGAGACGAGCTGGTTTATGACGTCTTTTTCGGGAGAGAACCCAGACTTGACGAAAAGGATATATTGATTAAGGGGGCCGCGAAATCGACAGTAGACGTCTCTTCCCTTAAAAGGCTGGATTACTCAACGAAGTACTACTGGAAAGTAGTAGCCAGAGATCCTTTTGGAGGTGAATCCGTTTCTTATACAGAGAGCTTCACGACTCAAATGAGGGCAGATCTGCCGGCTGTTACTCCAGACGACCCGAGAAGCGGTGCCAGTGACTTCGATGTGGGCAAAGGGAGTCTCTCCTGGAAAACTTCTCTTCCTTTGGAATACTATCTTGATGAGCTGTACTTTGACGTCTATCTGGCTGAAGGTCAATCTAGACACTCATTGATAGGGACCACCAACTCTACTGAGATCCCTGTTGTTTCTCTCAAAGGCCATACCGCCTACAGCTGGTACGTCGTGGTAAGGGATTCAGCTGGCAAGCAGAAGAAGAGTGAAGAGTGGATCTTCAGGACTTCAAACAGAGCACCCATAATTGAGATGGATTATCCCACTGTTCCCCCCGGCCAGGCCTCGGTCCCTGTTACATGGAGTGTAAACGACCCTGACGGAGACAGCATAACTAGTGAGGTCTTTTTCGGACCGGAAGGGGAAGAGCCAATAAGAATCGCTTCTGGAAGAATGACATCGGTTTTCCTTTCGGCTCTTGATGAAGGAGCACGTTATCGGCTTCTTATTAGTGCCAGTGATACCAATGAGGGGAGAACAGAGAGAGAGATAATAATTTCGCCAGGGAATGAGCCGCCTTCTGTCTCTATTGAACACCCGGTCTCTCTGGAAAAAGTTGAACCATCGCTTGTAACTTTCGAATGGTCTGGAGAGGACCCGGATAATGATCCGATCAGATACGAACTTCACCTTCAATCGCGAGGCGATTCAAGAATCATCGAATCTATAGATTCTCAAGAATATGTTGCAAGAGAACTGAAGGCGAATGAAGATTATCGCTGGTTTGTTATCGCGATTGATTCGAGGGGTGGTTTTTCCAGAAGTGAAGATGCAACTTTCAGTACGGGCGACAAGTCACTTGAGTTGACACTTCCAATAGCGCCCAAACCAGGTGCGGAGGAAATTCCAATTTCAAATGCTGCCTTCAGCTGGGAAATCGATGGAAATAGCGAAGGACTTTCTTACAGATTCACACTTGCGACAGACAATCAGATGGACAACATAGTGTTTGAACAGGTAATAACTCAAACAAATCTGGAGTTGACTCAGGATCTGCTCAGCAACAAGGAGTATTTTTGGAGAGTTGACATTATAAGAGAAGATTCGGATATCCATGGAGAAATCTGGTCCTTCAAAAGCGAGAATCTCGCGCCGAAAGTACCCGAGCTAGAATTCCCGGTTAATGGAGCTTCAGAAGTATCAACAAGAGATCTGACCCTTAGATGGAAATCCAGTGATTCTGACGGGGATATTGTTTCAGCAAAGGTTTATTTAAGAGAGCCGGACGGTACCGTGAAAGAATATAATGCCTCGGGTAACTCATACACATTAGAGAATCTAGAACCCGGACGCCGTTATGAATGGGCGATAGAGGTTATAGACGACGGAGGAAAAAATACCTTGAGCTCATATTATTCGTTTATTACGGGAAATCAGAAACCGGTCATTAAGCTGATGCGGCCTTCTCAGATATTCCTCGAAGGCGCGATAGCACCGCTGGTGATCGAATGGGAGTTGGATGATCCCGAAGGTGAGGATCTCGATGTGGAAGTTTTTCTGAATACTGGCGAAGAATCGCTGGGCTCACCTGTGGCACGAGATAGAAATCTGCAGAGATATGTAATAGAGAATCTTATCTATGGCAGGGATTATTTCCTGACGGTTGTCGCAGAAGATCCCGGAGGAGAAAGAAGTACGCTTGAGATCCCCATAAAGTCAAGAGTCCCGGGGCTCACTTACGAATATCCTGTCGAAGGATTCTACGAAAAAGATAGAGATTTCTCTTGGTCATTCTTAGAGGAAAACTCCGGATATGTTTTCAGGCTTTACGATTCTGACTTCAGTCCGCTGGTTAGGAAAGCTATTCAGAACAACACATACAGTCCCGAGTTGACTCTCTTGGATGGAGAGCAGTATTATTGGGCCGTCTCAGTCCTGAGGGACAATGATGAATATGCTGGTGAGGTTATCGCGTTCATATCTGGACGCCCTTACAAAGTGGATCTTGACAGTCCGGAAAATGGCGCAATAGTTTCTGCTTCAGGCACTACGCTGAGATGGAGTTTGGAAGGTGATACTGGTTCTATTAGACAGAAGGAACTGTACTTTGGAGAGCCCGGCGGTCTTTCGCGACATACTCCTGTGGGCGAAAGCTTTGAGACGGGGAGACTACTTTCAGGAAGAAAGTACGAATGGTATGTTCAGTTAACCGATGATAACGGTGTTACCACAAGGAGCGACATTTATGGATTTGTTGTCGATAACGGTCCTCCTGAGATATCTCTGATTAGTCCAGTCGATAGAGGAACAGTGAGCCAGTCTTACGTTGACCTTGTTTGGTCCTCCTATGACCCAGATGGTGATCAGTTGACGTACTCGGTTTACTTTGGCACAGGTCCTGAACTTGAACTATACAGAGAATCCATGCAGACAAATCAGATTAGAATATCCGGTTTGATTGCGGATGAGACTTATCGCTGGTATATTGTGGCGTCAGACGAAAAGAACTCAGTTACTTCCCCGACGAGAACCTTCAATGCCATAAGCAGACCGGTGAATCTCGAGATCTTATCTCCAGCTTCTGGTTCAACTTCCGATATTTCGCCCATTTTCGTCTGGCAGGCTGAAGGTATGAACGATGGAGAGTACAGAGTATTTCTTGGCGAGTCCCAGTCGCAGATGTCTCTTCTGGGAACGACTACTGACAACTCGTTGCGATATCAAGCTCAGCTTGAAAACGATAAAGTGTATTATTGGAGAGTCGAGTTGTGGCGTGATGGAAGACTCCTATCGTCAACGGCCGCGAGCCAGTTCATTACCAAAGCTTCTGAAGTGACCACCTCAGTAGAAGATAGGGACGTATCTGTTCTCTATTTTGGCGGCGTTTTCAATATCGTTTCCCTCAGCAGCTTGGGCCTCGAGATTGTTGAAATTCCTTACCAGTACGATGGGGGAGTCCCCCCGATACTAAACGGCAATGTCCTTTATGTTGTTGATGAAAAGGGAAGGCTGTCCACCATTGATATCAGCTTGGGCAGAGCGGAAGTGGTCGGCACCTTCTCGACTGATACTACTCCAGAAAAGATGGTTTTCGAGGGAGGCTATTTGTGGATTCTAGATACCAAGAGTGCTGGAGCTGTTATAAGAGTCTCGCTTGATAGAAGCGGAATTCCCGAAAGTGCGGACAGTGTCTATAGGGACTGGACCACGCCAGTTGATTTGTTCGTGACAAAGGATCTTTCAAGAATTTATCTGGCAGATGCGCTTTCAGGAATAAAGATTCTTGAGAAAGATGGAGCAAGATATGTCGATCGTACTTCAAGGTTCTCTGTATCTCTCGAAGGATATTCGAGAGCAGTTGCCGAAAAAGATGGCGTTGTCTTCTCTGGAGAGGCGGGAATGGACGGCGGACTTAAGCTTATAGACATTGAAGAATCTTTTAGAAGCAATGTTGGCAGATACTACATTGTATTGAGAATAGAGATATCCTCGAACATACTTTATGCGTCAACGGACAAGGGAGTTGCAGTTGTCGACATTAGTGATCCATCTTCTCCTTTTGTTATTAGGGATCTAGAGCTTACTCAGGTTGATGAGATTTCGGTCTCGGGAAAGCTACTAATCGTGAAGTCAGGAAACAGCATGCTGATATACGATGTAGAAAGACCCAACGATCCAGTTTTGCTGGAGAGCAGGAATGAATAGTGTCATAATACTAGGTGGTATTGTGAAAAAGTGTTTTGCAGTACTTCTAGTAGCAGCCTTGTCAGTAGTGATCTTTGCTGCCAGCGACAATGTTTTGGTAATGACAATCGAAACCGAACCGGTTGGGTTAGATCCTACACTTGTAACTGCTTTCGCTTCTCACAGAGTATTGGAGAACGTTTACGACGGCCTTCTCAAGTATGATGAGAACATGAACCTTGTTCCGAATCTTGCAGAGGATTTCGAAGTTGTCGATCCTTATACCATAGTCTTTGAAATAAGAGAAGGAGTGAAATTTCATAGTGGAGAGACTCTGACCGTCGAAGACGTTTTGTTCACGTTTGAAAGGATAAGAGATCCTGAAGTTAAGGCTCCAGCGGCAAGTTATTACGGTGAAGTCGAATCAATAAGGTCTCTCGAGGGAAACAGGGTTGAGTTCAAGCTAAGAATTCCCATGGCATCTTCTCTTCTTCCAAACTTTGCAGGAGTCAACAGTTCAATCCTTTCCAAGAGTTTTGTCCAGTCCGGTGCGAATCTACAGCTTTTAACTAATGGAACTGGACCATTTTATGTGGAAGAGTTTGTGGCCGGCAATTACATCTCACTGAAAAAGAACTCCGACTATTTTGTTGAAGGACTCCCGTATCTTGATGGGATAAAGATGATGATAATGCCAGAAGAGGTTACAAGAGTATCTGCTCTTAGAAATGGAGATGTTGATCTCGCCAAGATAGGCGAACCGCTAAGTTTAAACCAGTTGTCGACAGATAGGTTCACAATATTTAGAACACCAGTTCTGAGTTATTATCTATTGGGCTTTAATACAACAAGAGGAGCCCTGAGCAAGCCTGAAGTGAGGAATGCCCTAAACTACGCAATCAACAGGCAGATGATTGTCAAGGCAGTCGCTTTTGACGAGGCAACTGTGACCGGCCCCCTAAATCCTGAATTAGATTTCTGGGCAGTCCAACCCGACCAGTTTGATGAGTACACTTGCGATCCGGAAAAGGCCAAGCGGTTGCTTGCAGATGCAGGTTACCCAAATGGTTTTGAATTTGAGATCGTAGCTGCCCAGAGGTATAATTTTGATAAAGTGGCGCAGGTCATTCAGGCTCAGCTGGCAGAGGTTGGCGTCACCGCGAAGATCAATATAGTAGAGTGGGGGATCTTTATCAGTAAATGGAGAGAAAGCGATTTTGATTCTTTCATTTCTATGAACAGTGGCTCTATAGACCCGGACATTCAGTTCAACAGAACTTTTAGAACTGGAGGATCCACAAATGTGTTCCTTTATAGCAATCCTCAGGTAGACGAACTGCTCGATAGCGGAAGAAGTGAGTCGGACCTTAACAGCCGACGTCTAATCTATGAAGAACTTCAGAAAAAGCTTGTTGAAGACTCGCCAATAATCTTCTTATACTCAGCAAACACAATATTCGCTTCCAATGATTCGGTTGAAGGATTCAGATCTTTGGCGAATGAAAGCCTTATCTTCTTAAGAGAGACATCTAAGAAGTAGCAAGAGGAATAGGAGTGGAGTTCGGATACGTTTTCAGGAGGCTGCTTTCAGCCATTCCGATAGTGCTTTTAGTAACATTCATGGTTTTTGCTGCAATTCATATAGTTCCGGGTGATGTGGTGGATATCATGTTGGGAACTCAGAATTATCTTACTGAAAGCCAGATTGAAGAACTCTATTCTGAATACGGGCTTGACAAGCCACTTATTGTTCAGTATGGAATCTGGGTCAAGAACCTATTCGCACTTAATCTGGGGACCTCTCTGAGAACTGGAAGACCGGTAACCGAACTTATAAGAGAAAGATTTCCGATAACTCTCGAGCTGGCCGTTTTGTCCCTAAGTTTCGCGCTCTTGTTTGGGATTCCAATGGGAATAGTATCTGCAACAAGGAGGAACGGCTTTCTCGACAACTTCGTTAGGGTAATTGGTCTGATTGGCCTGTCGTCCCCATCCTTCTGGGTGGGGGCGATTTTGATCGTGCTTTTTTCCGGCGCTTTTCAGGACTTCAATCTCTTTGGCTACGTAAGGCCGGGAGTCGATCTTCTTTCGAATCTCCAAGTTATGTTTCTTCCCTCACTGACAATGGGGTTGATGGTCGCAGCTCAGATTCTAAGAATTACAAGAACTTCTATGTTGGACGTGCTTAATCAGGATTACGTAAGGACTGCAAAAGCCAAGGGAGTAAGCACAAGAAATGTGATCCTGAAGCATTCTTTGAGAAATGCGCTTATTCCGGTCGTGACGCTTTCCGGCATTCAGCTAGGTTATCTTCTTGGGGGACCATAGTTATCGAAAATATGTTTGCTCTGCCCGGGATGGGAAGGTTGCTTTTGCAGGTTGTGAATGAGAGGGACTATCCCGTTGTTCAGGGAATTGTTCTTTTTATCGGAATCTTGATCGTCTTGTTGAACATAGTGGTGGACATAATATACACACTAATCGACCCTCGTGTCGAACTACGGTAGGGTGAACGATTTTGGTTAGAGTATTGAGCAGACTCTTAAGGAATCCAATCTACACGGTCAGTATAGTTGTGATATTCGTGGTAATTCTGGTGACATTATTCCCAGGATTCTTTGCCCAATACGATCCTTACAAGATGAACATGGACGCCTTCATGATCAGGCCGACAGGCAGTTATTGGTTTGGAGGGGATCAGTTTGGAAGAGATGTTTTCTCCCGGTCAATGTATGGGATTCAGAAGAGCGTAATTATTGCTTCCAGCGCGATTGCCATATCAGCGTTAATCGGAACCATGTTGGGGCTTTTATCGGGCTATTTAGGCGGACTTACGGACTTGATAGTCATGAGGATTATGGATAGTTTCTTCGCTTTTCCCTCTCTGATACTGGCACTTTTTATCATTGCACTTTTCGGTTCGAGTATGACTAATCTTATCTTTGCGATTGGGTTCGTATACGTCCCAATATTCTCGAGGACCGTGCGGGGAGCCACCTTATCTATTAGGGACAGCCTCTACGTGAAAGCGTCTAAAGCTCTTGGAAAGAAAGAGATTTTGATAATGTTAAGAGATATTCTCCCAAACATCTCCTCTGTGCTCATAGTGACTTTCACCACTAACGTTTCAACAGCACTACTTACTGAGGCCTCGCTCGGGTTTCTGGGTCTTGGAGTTCCACCACCAGAACCCACGTTGGGAGGGATGGTTGGACAGGGAACATCTTACCTGTTAAGTGCACCGTGGGTCGTTCTTTTTCCCGGATTGATGATTGCAATCATCGTTTTAAGCTTGAACATCCTTGGAGACGGTCTTAGAGATGTCCTGGATCCGAGGATAAACAGGTAATCACCATCTGTAAGTCCACAGAGACGCAGAACTCGTTGAAACACCATCAACATGCTTCTTCAGTACTTCTATTTCATCGATACTGTCAATCAATCCTGCTGCGACAATTGTTATGTCCGGCGCATAAGCCCTTATCTTCGGAGCGATCTTGGCTGACACAATCCCCGGCAATATTTCTATGTTCCTTACCCCATTAGAAACGATCTGTTGAATGCCCTTTTCCACTGCCCTTGAATCCAACACAAAGAATCTCAAGAGACTTTCATACATTCCTGCGTTCACGGCTTGTTTGAAGATTCTCAACTTTGCGGTGATGATGCCGTCGACCCCGCTCTTCTTAAGATAGAGAACGCTATCTTCATCTCCTGATAGACCTGAAACGAAATCGATATCAACGAAAACTCTCTTCCCTGCGCTCTTGAATTGATCGATTCTCTCCTGAATTTCGAAGAGACCACCGTTCAGGAAAAATACTGTATCAGGAATGACTGACTCAGGTCTTTCCTTTCTATCCCATAAAGCTGCTATTATTCCCTTCAGCATAAGCTACCTCCCATATAGTGATGATACACTATGAGAAGAGAATTGACGAAAGAGATGCGAGAAAAGAAGATCTTCAGATCGCCGTTTTCAGCTATTTGCCAAGATTATGATATAATCTAGCTGAACGTGGTAGAGTATATGAGAAAACCATGCCATATATTTGTGGCGTGGTTTTTTTTTGGAGGTGCCGGGATGCAGGCGGTGGTTGTTGGAGGCGGAGTTGTTGGTTCGCTAATAGCCCGTGAGCTTAGCAGATACAGAATGAAGGTCATTCTGGTCGAGAAATCTGAAGACATAGGGCAAGGAATTACCAAGGCGAATTCTGCGATCCTTCACGGGGGATATGATGATCCGCCGGGCAGCCTTAGGGCCAGATTTTGTGCAGCTGGAAATTCAATGTTCAAAAAGCTTTCTGAGGAACTGAAGTTTTCTGTTAGGTGGACTGGATCCATCGTTGTTGCTAAGAACGAAAGTGACTTGCCTAAGCTTAAGGAACTTCTGGAAAACGGTGTGAAGAACGGTGTTCAAGATCTTAGGATAGTTGGAAAGAATGAGCTGAAGAAGCTGGAACCGCACATATCGGACGACTTCAACTTTGCTCTCTTTTGCGATAGTGCTGCTGTTACCGAACCTTGGATGGTAGCTATTGCTTCAGCAATGAATTTTGCAGCAAACGGCGGTGAAGTAATAACAAATGATGAGGTTGTGGGAGGAAACATTGTACAGGGAAAGGTTGTGGAAGTCCACCTTCGCTCGGGAAGGAGAATTAAGTCCGATCTAGTAATAAATGCGGCAGGCCTTTTCTTCGAAGAAGTTGCATCAAGATTTGGGATAGATGCACCGAAAGTTAAGTTGAGAAAAGGTGAATACATACTTCTGGACAGGAAGGCAAGCACGTTTGTTCGGAGAATTGTCTTTCCTCTCCCGACTGCCGAAGGGAAAGGAAGACTCGTTGTTCCAACGGTTGACGGTGGTGTTCTACTTGGTCCCACTTCTATCGAGTTGCCGGGATTTACTCCTGAAGATGTAAGTACTACTGATGAGGGACTGGTCTCCGTTAGAAATTCAGGGGAATATCTGATTCCCGGAATAGACAATCCAGTCTGGTATATCAAGTCCTTTGCCGGACTAAGACCTGAGACTGATCAGAAGGATTTCTATATAAAGAGAGCCGAGGAAATCAAGAATTTCATTACAGTGGGAGCGATAAGGTCTCCGGGCTTGACTGCGGCGCCCGCAATTGCCGAATACGTAGTCAGCAAGATCGTTCCAGAAGCTGAAGTGAATCTTGTTGAGAGGGACGATTTTGTCCCGGTCATCGAAGAAAGAGAGAGAATAAAGGAAATTACCTTCGAAGGAGTCGCGCAATTGATAGAAAGACACCCGGAGTATGGAAGGATAGTCTGTCAGTGCAATGAGGTTTCGGAAGCGGAGGTAATTCAGGCAGTGAGGGATGGTGCGAGGACAGTTGATGGAGTGAAATTCAGAACAAGAGCTGGTTTTGGCAGATGTCAAGGCGGTTTCTGTAGCTGGAACATTGCAAAGATTATTGCTAGAGAGTTGAATAAGGATTTGCGCGATGTTAGACAGAACAGCGAAGGAAGCTGGGTAGTTGACAGGAAGGTGAGGCAATGAAAAGGCTCATCACTGATGTGCTAGTAATAGGCGGAGGGGCAGCTGGCATGGCTTGTGCCCTCAGCGCGGCAAAGACTGGAGTTGAAGTCACCCTTCTTGAAAGAGAGCCGGTGGTGGGCGGCGTACTGAATCAATGCATCCATAATGGTTTTGGTCTTCAGTTCTACCAGGAAGAGCTCACAGGTCCGGAATTTGCTGTTCGACTCCAGAACGAGATGAACCAAGAAAAAGTGACAGTTATAGGCGAATCATATGTTCGAGAGATAGATGTAATAAAAAAGAGGGCGTTGGTTTTGTCACCGCTAGGTGCTTTCGAAATCTTTTCGAAGGCTGTTGTTATTTCTACTGGAGCCAGAGAGAGACCATTTGGATCACTTCTTATACAAGGTGATAGACCGTCTGGAATCATGCCGGCCGGGCTTGCGCAACGATATGTAAACCTTGAGAATTACCTTCCTTCAAGAAAGGCGGTAGTACTGGGTTCCGGAGACATCGGGCTGATAATGGCAAGGAGACTAACGCTTGAGGGTGTTGAAGTTGTTGGGGTGGTCGAAAGAATGCCTTATCCAGGTGGACTAACGAGGAACATAGTTCAGTGTCTCGAAGACTACGAAATTCCTCTTCTTCTTTCAACGACCGTAACTAAGGTTCTGGGCAACGGGAGACTTGAAGAGATAGAGATATCAGAGGTAGATGAGTCTTTCGTGCCAATCCCTGGAACTTCCAGACGTCTCAAAGCCGACACACTGATTCTTTCTGCTGGATTATTACCACAAGTAGAAGATTTCGACAATGATTTGAGAGTCGATCCTATAAATAAAGGATTCCTGGTGTCTAATACAGGTGAGAGCAGCATCGAGGGTGTTTTTGCGGCCGGCAACAATGTGGCAATATTCGATCTTGTGGATTATGTGGCTGCCGAAGGTTGGATAGCAGGGCGCCATGCGGCTTTGTTCGCCCTTGGAGAAAGCGCTTCTGGGGACAGGATACCTGTCTTCAGGGGTGAGAATGTGGGAGTTCTTGTCCCGGGAATAGTCGATATGGAGGAGCACTTGAGATTGTATCTCAGGTTGAGGAAACCAATGAATAAGGGCACGGTTATCCTCAAAGAGCTCGACTTCGAAAAAGCTTTCTCGTATGGGGTGCCCAGTGAGATGATCCAGATAGCAATGAACAAAGAAAAGCTTGCGCCTCTTATCGGTGCGGGTCGGCTTACAGTGGAGGTGCGCTGATGGAAGGACAAATCACATGCGTAATCTGTCCTGTCGGTTGTAGGATTTCGGTGAGAAAGAGTGGTCAGGAATACGTTATTACGGGCAATAAATGTCCTAGGGGAAAGGAATACGCACTCAATGAACTCGTAATGCCGAAACGAATACTTGCAACCAGCGTGAGAGTTTTGAACGGAAAACTTCCTCTTGCTTCAGCGAAGACCACAGGACCAATTGACAAAGCCCTTATACTCGAAAAGATGAGTTTAATCAGCAAAATAGCCGTTGAGGCGCCGGTGGAGATTGGAGACGTTTTGATAGATGACATCGACGGTGAGGGAACCTCACTTGTAGCTACTAGACCGGTTGGAAGAAGCGAAACTTCCAATCAGTAGCATTGGCTACTTGAAATAAACTTTGATTCGAGTTACAATAATCAATGTGTTCCAGCGTGGCTCAATGGCAGAGCATCCGGCTGTTAACCGGACGGTTGGGGGTTCGAGTCCCTCCGCTGGAGCCAGAACTCCCCAGTTAAGGGGAGTTTTTTCTATATCCAGCTCTGACCAGGGACCTTGGGGAAGAGTCTGGTCCTGGCAACATTATCAAGAGAGCAGACATACCTTGTAAGCCTTTCCACTCCAATTCCGCAACCCGCGGTAGGCACAAGCTCACCGACTTCTGCTATCTCCATGTACCATGCAAGCTCCTCCGGGTCATTACCCTTGAACTCCATTCTGCTGATAATCCTCTGGTATTCCCACTCTCGTTCTCCACCAGAAAGAGTCTCCCCGAAACCGTTTGGAAGAATCAGATCCATGTCCTTAAGCGTTCTTTCGTCTTGTGACAACAGGTCGTAGAATTCCCTTTCCCACACTGGAAAATCTATCAGCCAGAACGGTTCTTTGAAGCTCGAAGATAGGACGGTTTCGAAGTCCTTTCCATACTGCTCGTAAGCATCCATGAATTTAACTTTTGTAAAGGGTGTTGTTGGTATTGTAGGGTTCGAAGAAAGCAATTCCAGCTCCTCCCTGCAACTACTTTTCACTTCTCTAATAAGCGAAGCGATGAGGTCTTCCACCAGTGACATTACCTCATCTCTCTCTGCATTCCGAATTTCCAAGTCAATCTGACTGAATTCAAAGAGGTGTCTTCCAGAGAGTGACTTCTCCGATGTTTCGAGCCTAACATTGGGCGAGACTATGAATATTCTTTCGAATGTCTTGCATGCCAGCTGCTTGTGAAATATCATCGACTGGGTTAGACGATACTCCTGATCATAATAACGGAACTTAGCGTTGTGGACCTCATGATTCAGGGGGTCGGTAATCGGTGAGATTATTGTTGGAAGGAGTTCGACAAATCCCTTTCCACGAAGAAAATTGCCCGCTTCTCCCATTATTGCAGACTTCACTCTGACTGCCGATTTCACCAAAGGGTCTCTAAGATGTTCAACTACTTTTGTACTCATTCTTCCGATGCTTTCCATTTTCTCACCCCTCCTAAAAAAATAGGGCCGATGGTTTTCCATCGGCCCTGTAATCTTCTACTTTCTTAAATGCAGAGATTAACTGACCGATCCCGGCCAGCTATTATTATCGACTATAACAATTTGAAAAATGGAGTCTACATTAACCATAGTAATTCCTCCTGAATGATAGATTGTACCACCTGGAAAGTAACACAGAAAGCACACTGTTTAAGATTTGTTGAAGGCTCTTTGATAAATCGCGCCTGTTCGGTTTATAATATAGACATGAATATCGTTCCTATTTTCGTTCCACATGAGGGTTGCAGAACGCGATGCACATTCTGCAATGAATACTCCGCGACCGGAGTCAGGAAGCTTCCCGATATGGAAGAGGTTTTGTCGACCGTAAAGAGATACCGGGGATATTTCAGGAATCCAGACGAGACAGAACTGGCCTTTTATGGCGGTACGTTCACTGGAACCGGTCAACAGCAAGTGTATCTTGATGTTGCAGAAGAGCTTGTTCAAAAAGGTCTTATTAAGGGGATAAGGTTCTCCACTTCACCGGAACAAATATCAGAAGAGATGATCGGTCTGCTGAATTCAACTTCAATAAGTTTCGTGGAACTTGGTGTTCAGTCATTTGACGATGATCTGCTGAAGAGCTGTCGCAGAAATCACGGATCCAGAGAAGTGTATGAAGCAGCCGACCGGCTAAGGAGTAATGGGATAGCTTTCGGTATTCACTTGATGACGGGATTGCCGGGAGATACTGAGGAAAAGGATATTTATTCGACTTTGGAAGCGATTCGTGTGGGTGCTTCGTCCGTAAGGATTCATCCGCTTGTTGTTTTGAAAGGATCGCTTCTTGAGGGCGAGTATTTACATAGAAGATTCGCGCCTCAAGGACTCGAGGAATCTATAGAGATCGTTTGGAAGATGTATTTACTGCTTTTGCTGGCAGATGTGAAGGTTAGCAGGGTGGGAATCTGTATTTACGGAAAGCAGATTGAAAACGTGGTTGCAGGTCCATTTCACCCGGCATTCGGCGAGTTAGTCAGAGACAGGTTGATGCTTGAAGTCATTAGGAGATGCTGTAAAGGCAGAGATCGTTATGCGCTTGAGTTAGATAGGAAATACAGAAGATGGTTCACAGGGCACAAAAAAGCTGTTCTTGAAAGTGCTTCTGGAGAAGGGATTTCGATAGGTTTCTGCGACGATGGAGAAGATATTGATATACCTTTATATATGAAACTGATCGGGGAAGAAATTCTGGGGGAGGCCTATGCTAAGACTTAATTCAGTTTACATAAAAGGCTTCAAGAGCTTCGCAATGCCAACCAGATTCGAAGTCTCATCTGGAATTACTGCTGTTGTCGGACCGAATGGCAGCGGAAAGTCGAACGTTGTAGATGCCATAAGGTGGATATTTGGCGAGCAGTCGATGAAGAACATCAGAGCCGATAACAGAGAGGACGTGATTTTCAACGGTTCGGAAAGGTTTCCACCTTCAAATTCTGCCGAAGTAAAGCTTGTGTTTGAATCGGAACAAGGAACCTTCTCCATAGCTCGGGAGATTTCGAGAGATGGGCAATCGATGTACAAAGTGAACGACAGACAGTCGAGACTCAAAGATATAAGGGAGTTGTTTCAGGGCACCGGAGTTGGAATGGATATCTACTCGATTGTGGGCCAGGGTCAAGTCGACAAAGTCGTAACCGCTTCTCCTTTTGAATTGAGAGCTCTAATAGAAGAAGCAGCCGGTACCGCAGTGTATAAGGAGAGGAAGAAAGAGGCTCTTGGAAAACTCGCCGCGACGGAAGAAAACCTGAGTAGACTGGAAGACATAATCTTTGAACTTGGTAAGCAACGCAAATCACTCTACCTTAAGGCAAAGAGGGCAGAAAAGTTTGTTGAATATTCTGCGAAGCAGAAGGAGCTCAAAAATCTCTTTTATGGAAATATTGCCAGGCTTGAGAAAGAGAAGCTTGAAGAGCTGCATGCAGGTTTCAACAAAGTGCGCGACGAACTGAAGGACTTGCAGAAGAGATTGATTGAAGGTGAATCAAGGTGGTCTTCTTTGAGAGCCGAGTTTTCCGAAGTTGATAAGGAAATTGAGGGGTTCACCAAGCTACTTGAGGAGTACAAAAAGCGTCAAAACGATCTGCTTGAGCTCAAGGAGATGTATACCAGAAGACTGAGCGAGCGAGAGAACAGATTGATCGAAGTATCAACAAGGATAGATAACTTCAGATCGGAAATCGAGGATCTCGACAAGAGAAAAGACGAAATCAAGCTGATTATCGAAACTCTAGAAAAGCAGATCTCGGATGAAGAGACCGGTTTGTCTTCGTCTGAGGAAGAGCGAGACTCTCTCGTAAAGAACTACAGCGCCAGAGAGCGCGAATGGTTGAAACATCAGGAGACCTTCGATTCGATTTCCAAGAGGCTTTCCAAAATTGAAAACGAGCTTGAGAGACTTGAAAACAGTCGTGAGGACACCAACAAAAGGCTCAGACTTATCGAGAATCAGCTTGGGTCAAAAAGAGAGCGATTTGAGACTCTTAAGGAGGAAACTGAGTCTCTTGCAAAACAAGGCAAAGAGAGCTCGGAGAAACAACGAAAAGTTGAAGCCGACGTGAGTGGATCGAAGGGAAGGCTCTCCGAGCTCGAAATCGAATTAGAGAGGGCAAGAGAGAATCTCTCTAAAGATGAGAGCGAGTTGAGGCGCTCTCAAATGGAAAGAGGCCTGTTAGAAAGGCAACAAGAGGAGTATCAGGGTTTTTCAAAGGCCGTCAGAGAGATTTTCTCAAGAAAGGACAGCTTTTCTGGACTGCGAGATGTCGTCGCAAATCTCGTTGGCGTGCCTGAGTCATATGAGACTGCAATAACAATTCTTCTAGGATACAGAATGCAGGATATTGTCGTCGACGACTCAATCACCGCAAAGAGAATCATAGAGTTTTTAAAATCATATAGGATAGGCCGAGTAACATTGCTTCCGATGGACATGATAGAAGGTAATTTCAGAACCTTTTCCAAAGCAGAGTCGCATCCGGGTTTCATAAACTATGCAGCAAGACTTGTAGACATTCCAAGCGGTTTTGAAAAGCTCCCTATTTACCTTTTTGGAAATTCTATAGTTGTAGCAACTCTAGATGATGCGATCGATATTAGGAAGGCAGTCGGTTTTTCGGGGAGAATAGTGTCCGTTGATGGCCAGTTGCTGAGTGCCGGTGGATCTATTACTGGCGGATTCATTGGTGAAGAGGCACGAACCGATCTGCTTTCAAGAAAGAGAAGGATTCAAGAGCTCATGGAAAGGGAGGCAGAACTTGAAAAGCAGATTCAGTTGGGCCATAGACAGATCGAAAGATTCAAGGACGAAATAAGGGAGGTAAGGGGATATCTCAAAGCTCTACAGGAGGAGCTGAATGAGTTGGCTTCCAAAGGAGCTGCAATCAACAGAATGATAAGCGAGCTTCTGAAATCCGCTCAGGAGGTTGAGGAAGAGATATCTGAGCTGACAAAGCTTGAAAACGAGTACACAAGAAGGATGGAAGAGAATTCGAGAAAAAAAGAGATACTCGTTGGAGAGCAGTCCTCTCTCAAGGAAGAGCGTCTGAATCTCGAGCGAACGGTTGAAGCAGAATCAGAAGAACTCAAGAAGCAAAAGAAAGCTCTGGAACAGCTTCAAGAGAGAATAGTAGATACGAGATTAAGGCTTTCGACACTGTATGAGAAGCACGAGCAGTACACAAAAGAACATTCTTCTTTGATTCAGAAGAAGAAAGTTGATAAGGAGAACATAGATCTGCTTTCAAGAGAGGTAGTTGAGGTTGAGTCTGAAACCGAGCGTCTTAGAAGGCAAGTGGGCGACCAGGAACGCGAGTTGACTTCAGTGAAGAAAGAAACGGAAAATCTCTTCTCGAGCATAAGAAATCAGAGAGAGGGAAAAGAGCAGAGACTATCGTCACTTCAGGAAGCGGAGGAAGAGATAAACAAGATGAAAGCGGATAGAGAGAAGCTTCGAGATAAGGCTCATCAGCTTGAGATGCATATTCAAGAGAGTGAAATGAAGCTTTCGAGAGTGAAAGAGGAACTGGAGGAAGATACTGGAGATCTCCAGATACTTTCTGAAGAGAAACTGCATGAAACCAAGATTGAGCTTGACGACTATGAAAACAAACTCAAATTCCTTGGCAGTGTTGATCTGGATGCCATAGATGAGTACGGCGTAGTCGATAGGGAGTATCAAGAGCTTGATGAACAGAAACAAGATCTCGAAGATGCAAAGGTCAAGCTTATTGAACTGATCGAGAAAACCGATGCAAAGGCAAAGAGTATCTTCATGGAGACTTTCAACAGTGTGAACAGTAATTTCGGTCAATATATCGAGGAAATTTTCGATGGTGGCGAGGGAGAGATCAAGATAATTCCGGGTGAGGATCTCCTTGAGACAGGTTTGGAGATCACTGTCAGGAGACCCGGCAGAAAGGTTCAGAAACTGCAACTCCTTTCCGGTGGAGAGAAAGCGCTCGTAGGAATTGCACTCGTATTCTCTTTGCTAAGCATTAAGCCAAGTCCGTTTTATGTCCTGGATGAAGTTGATGCCCCTCTTGACGATTTCAATGCGGAGAGATTCAGAGTATTGCTGAAGAAACATGCGACCGACACTCAGTTTCTCGTGGTTACTCACAATAAGCTTGTTATGGAAGTTGCCAATGTTCTTCATGGTGTTACGATGACTGACGGTCTATCTAGAGTGATTCCCGTCGAACTTCAATCGGTGGAAACGGTTATCGGCTAACTCAATTTCCTTGAGGTACTGACTGTCGGTACTCTCTTAAGATAACCACTACCATGCCCAGCCCAACAAAGATAGATCCGATGAAGAAAAGCATGGAAGGGGAATTCTTAAGAAAAGCAATATCGGCCGCAATTGTAAAAATTGGGATTGTGTAAACCCAGAGAGTTGCAGCCTTTCCACCCCAGAGAGTGATTCCCTTATTCCAAAGGATGTAGCCGAGAGCCGAAGCCAGAATACCGAGAAACAACACTCCAAAAATCGCACTGCGAGAAAACTCTACGGACCTCTTGAAGATAAAAACTTCCGTTATTGCAAAAGGCACTGAGAATAGCAGTCCCCAAAGCATTACTTCTAAAGTCGTCCATATGGAACTGTTATGAATTCTCTCATAGAAAAAAGTATAGGCCGCCCACGAGACTGCGGCGCCGAACGATAGAAGGTTCCCGAAAACACTCGAGCCTTCGGAAAAACTTCCAGAGTAGATAATCACGAAGAGCCCGGAAAAAGCAATAAAACCGCCTAAGTACTCGAAAAGATCGAATCTTCTCCTTACAAAATCGTAGAGAATTATTGTCAGTATTGGAGCTGTAGATACGATAAGAGAGGCATCGGAAGCGTTTGTCATTGTTAAGCCGTAATTTTCGAAGAGGAAATAAAATGTTATGCCGAATAGACCTGCCAGTGCAGCATTTCCGTGGCTAACTGTAGCGAAAGACCCCCTCTTTCTTGCTGAGAAAGGAAAAAGAATTACGACAGCCAAGCCGAATCTGATAGAGGTCAACAGCATCGGCGGGAGTGATTCCACGGCCACTTTTGTGAAGATGTATGATCCTCCCCAAATCATTGCCGTTGCTGCCAGGATTACGAGCCCGAAAGATCTCCTCTCAATTCTCTTCATATTCTCTTGTAGGGGGTGTAGTGAGTCTTTGACCTGGAAATCACTGGCTCCAGTATCAGTCCTTCGTACGGCTGAAGCTCAGTAGATATTGTTCCGAAGGATGCTTTTGAGATCTTCCCTGTAACCATATCCTTCATCTCTGTACCATTCATCAGAAACCCTTCCTGCAGAAAGATTCTTGATCTGACTATGTTTCCAGTGGGGTTAACAACACAGACAACTAAATCGTCGATTGTCCCGGTAATTCTTTTGAAAGAGACGAGGGATCCATCAGAAGAGATCAGAGGTTTGAAATCACCGGATCGCAATGACAGTTTTCTCTGGCGAATCGAATTGAGTTTCCTGTATAGCTCCAGGGTTTTCCTTTCGATGTGGATATTTCCCCATTTCATTGGAGCTCTGTTTTCAGGATCGTTCCCGCCCTCCATTCCAATCTCCTCTCCATAGTATATCAAAGGTATTCCTGGGAGACAGTACTGGAGAGTAAGAGCGGCGCTTATTCTCTCGAACGATCCAAGTTCATTTCTTAGTCTGGGCACATCATGTGATGAGAGAACGATCCATGACCTGGACAGGAACTCGATTCCTGCATCTACTATGGCGTCGTTGATAATTTGAAGGGCATCTCTTCCTGAAATATAGCCATTAAATGCTTCCCAAATTACTAATCGAAAGTAATAGTTCATCAATCCGTCAAGTCCTGATCTTTCAGGCCAGTCTCCTGGATAATTCCAGATCTCTCCAATTACGCTTGAATCTGGTCTTGCGCTTTTGGCTGAATGAACCAAGGCTTTAAGAATCCTGGGGCCCAAGTCATATGCAACATCAAGTCTCCAGCCATCTATTCCCAGCTTCAACCAATAACTTACTACTGAATCCTCTCCGTCATATATGATTTGAGCTAGTTCCCGATCTTCAAGGTTTAATTCGATCAGGTTGTCAGAGTCCATCCAGCCTCTAAAACCTTTCTCTCCATTGAAGAAATAGCTCTTGTACTTGTCATTTCCCTGTTCTGCACCGGGCTGTTCGAATATTCTAAGGCCGTTGAACCATCTTCCGGAAGTCCCGACATGGTTAAACACTCCGTCGAGAATTACCCTAATGCCCTTCCTATGTGCTTCATCCAGCAGAAATTTGAATTCTTCTTCAGTTCCTAAGTCACTGTCGATCGTGAAATAGTCGATGGTATCATACTTATGATTTGTGTGCGCCCAGAAGATCGGGTTAAGATAGATTGTGTTTGCTCCAAGCTCTTTTATGTAATCAAGTTTTTCAATTACTCCAATCAAATCGCCACCCCAATAATCGTACTGGTGGCTGCCATCAGTCGATGGGAAAGGTTTCTCATCCCATCTTTTAACCTTTTGCCTTGGAAGAGAGTAATGACCATCCTGCCTCTTCTGAAAGACAGTCTTCCCTTTTCCGATATTGAATCTGTCTGGAAATATCTGGTAGACAATCGCATCTTTCTGCCAGTCTCTCATCTCTTCTCCTCGAGCAGTTCATTGGCATAGGCAAGATATACCATTCCCAAAAAGATGTTGTCTCTCACCGACCAGAGCTCTTCAGGCTTAACGTTAATCTGAGATTGTCTGAGCCAGGAGTTCAGGGTCCAGAGAGTTATCTCATAGATCTGCATGAGTCCCCTGGAATAGACGAAGGTCGCAAAAGACTCATCGATGCTTCTTTCCTCCATCAGAGCGAATGGATTAAGTGAAGATTCAACCGCCATGATGGACAGCACAATCGCGAGATCCAGCCGTGACAAATCGAGAGAACGAATCTCACCACCAACGATGATATCTACCTTCACTTCCCTAAATTCAATTAATGCGTTGTAAATCTCTTCTGAGAGCCGAGTTCTGAATGTGCCAGGTCTGTCCGAAAGCAGATTACTGGATTCTATCAGTGAATATATCTTTGCTTTCAGAGCGGGGTATTCCTTTCTTGATCTTCCCAATGAGAGGTCTGATATTGCCTTGTTGTAATCGAAAAGGGAACTCTCAGGAACATTGTGCATCTTTATTGAGTTGCTTAATTCGATTTCCGACGAGTCGTTCATATCAGCAAAGTAATTGTAGGCATCCAGAACGCGATCATCATAAAAGTATGAAGGACTTGCAAGAAGAGTTTTGTAATCAGCTCCAAGCCCGGCATTATAAAGAACGGAAAGAGCCGCGACTCTTTCAAGTCTGTTCTTCGTTCTTAGGGAAGTTAGTATCATTACGATAGCAATAATGGAGGCAAGCAGGATCATAAGAACAACCAAATCTATCTTCTTACCCTTGTCCATAATTCACCTCTCGGCAATTATAGCAGAGAAAAAGCCGGGTTGCCCCGGCTGTTCATTGCAGTCTATCTATCTTTTTTTCTTTGTTGGTTTTTCGAATTTGCAGACACCGACTGGACATTGTGGAGAATTCACGTGCGCAAGGAACTCATCCTTGAATCTATCGAGAATTGATCTGAGGGGTACGGGGACTGACTGGCCAAGACCACAGAAGGATGATTCTTCCATGGTTTCCGATATATCGTACAATTGGTTTAACATTTCGGATGTTCCTCTTCCCTTTGAAAACTCGTCAAGGATATGTACAATCACATGAGTCCCCTCTCTGCACGGAGCGCACTTCCCGCAGGATTCATGGGCGAAGAACTCCATTAGGTTTTTGGCAATATCGACAGCACAGTGCGTGTCGTCAATAGCGAGAATAACCCCAGAGCCCAGAGAGGCACCATACTTCTTGAAGGAGTCGAAATCCAGCTCAGCATTCATTTCTTCGGGCTTGATAAAGCTTCCTGCTGCCCCACCGGTCTGTACCATTTTTAGAGTTCTGCCATTGGGGGTTCCTCCACCGAATTTCTGCACAAGATCCCTAACAGAAGTACCCATGGGTACTTCGACTATTCCCCTCTTTACAAGATCACCGCATAAGGAGAAGACCTTTGTTCCCGGTGATGACGCTGTCCCAATAGACTTGAACCAGCTTGCACCCTTATCAATTACTGATGGAATACAGGCAAAAGTCTCCACATTATTGACTACGGTTGGCTTGCCGTATAGACCGCTAACCGGGGGATAAGGCGGCTTCAGTCTTGGTCTTCCCGATTTACCTTCAATTGATTCAATCAAGGCTGTCTCTTCCCCACAGACATAAGCTCCCGCGCCCAGTCTAACAGAGAGATCGAATGAAAAATCCGTACCAAGAATCGACTGCCCCAGAAGGCCATACTCATAAGCCTTGCTGATTGCACCTCTAAGGCTTGCGACAGATTCAAAGTACTCTCCTCTAATATATATGTATCCTTTGTCGGCCCCGACTGCGTAGCCGGCAATTATCATCCCCTCTATCACTGAATGAGGATCGCCTTCCATTATCAATCTATCCTTGAAGGTTCCCGGTTCACCCTCGTCAGCGTTACAGATGACATATTTTTCATCTGACTCGACTTTGTGGGTGAATTCCCATTTCAGTCCAGTTGGAAAACCGGCCCCACCTCTTCCTCTCAAATTGCTCTTTTTTAGCTCTTCAATAACTTCTTCTGGATTCAATCTCAAAGCCTTTGCGAGGCCTTGATATCCGTCATGGGCTATGTACTCCTCAAGATTTCTCGGATCGATTGAACCGGCATTTCTTAACACGATTCTCTCTTCTTTTGTAGCTTCTGACGCCTCAACATGTCCTGCCGATTCGAAGTTTGTGACAATGAGATCCTCAACTCTTCTTCCCTTGAGAAGGTGCTCCATGACCATCTTTTCAATGTCAGCTTCAGTCTTAACTGAATACATTACATTGTCTGGGAGGATCAGAAAAAGAACTCCTCGCCCATAATCTCCAAAAGATCCAGTCTCCAGGATTTCAACCATGGAGTTCAAATTATATCTTTCCGTTAGGATGCTCAGATAATTCTTGAAGTGTCTGGCACCGAGAAGCAAGCTGTTCGAATCTATTGATACGAGGACGGTTATTGGTTTACTCACAATTACTCACTCCTCTCTCTTGAGACGATGCCGTCAATAATTTCAGAGACTCTCTCCGGATTAAGGTTTCCGTAAGCCTCATCATTAATCATCATTACCGGGGATACTCCACAGAGTCCAAGACAACTAGTCTCCTCAAGAGTAAACAAGCCATCTGTGGTAGTCTCACCAAAATCAATTTCCAGAACGTTCTTTAAGGAGTCTACTACTGCCTTTCCTCCAGTTACATGGCATGGAAGACTCTTGCAGACTCGAATTACATATTTTCCCCTCTTGTGAGTCGAGAACATCGTATAGAAAGTAAGAACTTCATAAATTCTTGAGAGAGGCAATCCCGTCAGATCCTTCATCACTTCAGCTGCTTCGACTGGTATGAAGTTGCCAAAGTGATCTTGAATTGCGTGAAGAGCATTTATAAGCACATCGCCTTTTTCAAGGCTCTGGCTGCTAATGTTATCATAGATATTAGTTACGATTTCACGGACATTTTCTGCAGACATAAAAATTCCTCCCTTCAACCCTCTTGTAAGTAGCAAAAGAACCCCCACTAAGGGGGTTCCGGAAAGCCATTTATGGTGAAACTTTGCTAATCGCCCCAAATTTGCAGACGGCCAGACAACTTCCACATCTGGTGCAGATTTCTGAATCTATTTCGTGAGGTTTTCTTACCGAACCGCTTATAGCTTCAACGGGACAGACTCTGGCGCACGCAGTACAACCAACGCATTTGTCCTTATCAATTACCACACGCATCAAAGATTTGCACTTCTTTGCCGGACATCTTCCCTCTTTCACGTGAGCTTCATACTCATCCCAGAAATATCGCATTGTTGATATCACTGGCTGTGGTGCAGTCTGCCCAAGTCCGCAAAGTGAAGTCGACATGATATTCTCGCCAAGATCTTTCAGAAGTTGAAGGTCTCCCATAGTACCTTCACCTTCAGTTATTCTTTCGAGAACCTCGAGCATTCTGCGTGTTCCATCACGACAAGGTGTGCACTGACCGCAGGATTCCTCCACGGTGAATTCTAAGAAGTACTTCGCAACATCAACCATGCAGCTGTCTTCATCCATAACGATCATTCCACCCGAACCAATTATTGTGCCCAGTTTCTTCATGTTATCGTACGTTATCGGCGTGTCAATTAATTCCAGCGGTATGCATCCTCCACTAGGACCTCCGGTCTGAATGGCTTTCAATTTCTTCCCTCCAGGGACGCCTCCGCCAATATCAAAGATCAGTTTTCTAAGTGTGATGCCCATAGGAACTTCAACGAGACCTGTGTTCTTTACGTTTCCAGCCAGAGCAAAGACTTTTGTTCCCCTGGAACCATCCACTCCGTACTGACTGAACCATTCGCCGCCATTTGTGATAATCGGAGGAATGTTAGCGTAGGTCTCCACATTGCTCAGGAGAGTTGGCTTTCCCCATAGCCCCTTACTTGCAGGAAAGGGAGGTTTGACTCTGGGTATTCCTCTCTTACCTTCAATTGAGTTTATGAGAGCAGTCTCTTCACCACAGACAAACGCACCTGCTCCAATTCTTATCTCAAGATCAAAAGAGAAATCAGTTCCGAGAATGTTTTCACCAAGGAATCCATACTCTCTGGCCATTTTCATCGCGTGAGTCAACCGTTCTATTGCAAGAGGGTACTCGGCTCTAACGTATACGAACCCTTTCTGGGCTCCAATTACTCTTGCAGCTATTGTCATAGCTTCCACAATTGTGTGAGGGTCCCCTTCAAGAACAGCCCTATCCATAAAGGCTCCAGGGTCGCCCTCATCAGCGTTGCAGATTACGTACTTCGTGTCGTCTTGTGCTTTCTTTGTCAGATCCCACTTCATCCAAGTCGGGAAGCCTGCTCCTCCGCGTCCCTTGAGCTCACTCTTTTTCAGTATTTCAACAACATCTTCCCCACTGAGTTCAAAAAGGACCTTATGCAGCGCGAAATAGCCGTCTCTGGCAATATATTCATCTATTGAAAGAGGATCAATTACCCCTAAGTTCCTTGTTGCGATTCTCACTTGCTCAGTGAAAAAGGGAAGCTCTTCCTGAGGTTTTTCGGTAAGATTTCCCGAGTCTCCTTTATATAAGAGATCTTCTACAACTCGTCCTTTCAGAATATGTTCTTCTACAATAAGAGCTGCATTCTCTGCCGTGATCTTCTGATAGAATACTCCTTCAGGATAGATCACCAAAATGGGTCCGAGGTCACAAGCACCCATACATCCCGTTTCTACCACCCTGACTACGCTTTCCAACGAGTACTTTTTCAGAGTTTCCTCAAATACGTTCTTCACGCTCTTCTCGCCTGCAGAAATGCAAGCTCCTCCGGCACAAATAAGCACCGTGTTTTCAACAGCGGGCACCCTTAATCACCTCTTCGTTATAGTTCTCCTCTTTTCACAATGAGATCTCCGACTACTTTTCCGCCGATAATGTGCTGCTCAACCACTCTCTTTGCTTGAGCCGGGGTTACGTGTCCATAAATTATTGGCTCTGATCCCTCGAGATGTACCTCAATTGTGGGCTCAACATCGCAGAGACCAAAACAGCCGGACTGAACGACAGCGACATCGTCAATTCCTTTCTCTTCAAGTGAGTCAACTATCGCCCTCAACGTATCCTTTGCGCCTGCGGCAATCCCGCAAGTTCCCATTGCCACGATTACTTTTCCTCTCTTGCCTGAGTCACGCATCTTAAGACCCTTCATTGCGTTCTCTTTGATCTTCATTAACTCTTCAAGGCTCTTAATTTTTGCCATTACTCGGCCCTCCTATATTTGCCCAATATCTTTGAAACCTCATCAGGGGTTACTCTTCCAAAATAGTCATCCTCGCCTACCAGAACCACTGGAGCCATGCTGCAGGCACCGAGGCATCTGACGGCGTGAATTGAAAAGAGTCCGTCGGAGGTCGGTTCATTCATCTCAACGCCCAGTTCGTCTCTGAGCCTTTCCAGTATCTTATCGGCACCCTTGACATAGCAGGCGGTTCCTAGACAGACTTTTATCTGGTTTTTTCCCTTCGGCTTCGTGCTGAAGAAATTGTAGAAAGTCACAACTCCATATACCTGACTTAAAGGAATATCGAGTTTCTCAGATACGTGCTGCTGCAGTTCTTCCGAAAGATATCCGAAGATTTCTTGCGCCTTGTGGAGTACATTAATTAAGACACCCGTGTTACCTTTGACAGAATCAATATACTCATCAAGTTCTTCATAGAGCTTCTGACAATCCGGGCAATTTACATGAGACAAACCTTACACCTCCTTCGAGGAAAGAATGTTATTTATTTCACACATGCATTATAACATGCACCTAGAGAAATGGGCTGATTCCTGTGTTAAAATAACCCATGTCTAAGGAGCTGTATAAGGAGGAGATTAGATGGATCTAGAAGCCTTTGTGCGTGACGTTCCTGACTTCCCAAAGGAAGGTGTGGTTTTCAAAGATGTCACTCCATTGTTAAAGGATCCTTTAGCTTTCAGGGAGTGCATACTGCAGATGTCGGAACGGGCAAGGAAAATTGACTTCAATACAATGGTAGCCCCCGAAGCCAGGGGATTCATTTTTGCGGCTCCTCTAGCTTATGAAATGGGGAAAGCGCTGGTACCCGTTAGAAAGCCAGGAAAGCTTCCTTATAAGACCAAAGAGATAGAGTACGAACTTGAGTATGGAAAGGCGACTCTTCAAATGCACGTAGATGCGATATCCAATGGAGATAAGGTGCTGATAGTAGATGACATTCTCGCAACCGGTGGGACAATGGAGGCAATTGCCAGTATCATTGAAGACAGCGGTGGAGAAGTAGTTGGAATTCTCTGTCTGGCTGAACTGGAATTTCTTAATCCAAGAGAGAGACTTTCGGGCTATAGAGTGGAGACCTTAATTACTTATTGACGGAGGTTGCAGGAATGCTAAAATATGACTTCTCTTTTGCGTTCAAGGAGACCCTTGAAAGCGGACTTTCTTTTGATGAGATGATTGATATTGCGAAGACACTTTCAACGAATTTCGAAAGAGTCTTTCAACCGTTGCCTGGTTTTCTGCGAATTCTTGAAAGTGATGAAATTCTTGAAGAAGTCAAGGCTTACAGATCCTGGTTGGAGCATTTTGATAATTTCGTTGTAATTGGAATTGGAGGCTCGGCACTTGGCAATCAGGCTTTGCACTCCGCACTGAAACCGGTTAGCTGGAACTCTTATGCTAAGGAAAAGAGAGACGGGAACTCCAGAGTGTTTTTGCTTGATAATGTAGATCCCGATATGATTGCCTCTGTGTTAGGAGAACTGGATCTCGGAAACACTGTATTCAACGTCATCTCAAAGTCTGGAACTACTGCTGAAAGCATGGCAAATTATCTCATCGTTAGAGGGTTGCTCGAAAAACTTGATCTTCCAGTTAAAGACCATTTCATATTTACTACCGACAAACATAAGGGCGTGCTCAGGCAAATAGCAGATTCCGAGGGTATAAGAACCCTCACTATCCCGGAAGACGTTGGAGGTCGCTTCAGCGTTTTAACACCAGTAGGTCTGCTTTCGGCGATCGCGGAGGGAATTGACATAAGTCTTTTGTACGAGGGGGCCAGGTTTGGAAAGGAAAGATATCTCAGGGATGACGTCAAATCAAACCCGGCAGCTGTGAGTGCCTTAATACACTATGCTTATCTGAAGAAAGGGCACAACATCTCAGTAATGATGCCCTATTCAAACAGACTCCACACTCTTGCTGACTGGTATAGACAGTTATGGGCAGAGTCTTTGGGAAAGAAATTCGATGTCTCCGGAAGAATCGTACATACAGGTCAAACTCCAGCGAAATCTCTGGGTGCGATCGACCAGCATTCACAAGTTCAGCTGTACAACGAGGGACCGAAAGACAAAATAGTGACGCTCTTGAAGGTAGAGGATTTTGGAAACCAGCTTACAATACCATTCATTCATTCGGACATTGAAGCCTTGTCTTATCTCAATGGAGTCGAGGTTGGAGAACTGCTCAATGCGGAGCTAAGGGGAACATCAATTGCACTTGCTGCAAACGGCGTACCTAATATCACTATCTCTTTTCCACAGATAGATGAGGTTCATGTCGGTGAATTCATCGTCTCCTATGAGATACAAACTGCGTTAATGGGTTTCCTGTTGAAAGTAAATCCTTATGATCAGCCTGGAGTAGAGCTCGGAAAGAAATTGACGTATGCGTTTATGGGAAGAAAGGGATACGAGGAAGTAAGGGACAGATATGAGGAGAAAACCTCCTGGAGGTTCGAGTTATGAAGTCTGAGCTTATGAAAGTTATCGAAGGTTTTTCGGTCGAGGAAGTGTATTTCGCTACTGGAGAACCTATACCAACCTTTGTAATAGTATCAGTCGAATCCGAGGACCTTCTTCAGAAGATCGGAGAAATGGAAGAGATCGAGGCAGACATTATCGTGATCAGCCCGGAAGAGAGGAAAAAACTGGAAAACGCGAATAGCGATATTTCCAAAGTAGTACTGAATGTCATCGAGTCCGGAGAGAAGCTGCTGTAATGATAGTTGGTTTTGTGGGAAAGGCGGGAAGCGGTAAGTCTACTGCCGCCGAGCGTCTTGAAGGATTCGGTGCAGATATTATCTCCCTGGATGAACTTGGCCACGATTCGCTGGATGAAAAGAAAGAGCAGATCGTTGATTCTTTCGGGAAGAGTATTCTTACTTGCGGCAAAGTTGACAGAAAAAAACTTTCAAAGAAAGTCTTCCAAGACAGCAAACTCCTGTTAAGACTGAATGAAATACTTCACCCGGTTATTAGACGAAAGGCATTGAAAGCTCTTGAGGGATGTCATTCGAAGCTCTGCATAATCGACGGAGCTTTGATCCACGAAATAGGACTTGCTGACTATTGTGACAAAGTCATTTGGTTTGAATGTACAAATGAAGCTTCCGTTGAGAGACTCATGAAGAGAGGAATGAGCAGATCCCTGGCAGAGTCAATACTCCATTCACAGTCTCACCTTGATTCAATGAAGGTGATGGTCAGTGCCGAGGTCTCGACATCAGGCAGTATTGATGAGACTTTCGATAAGGTAAGAGAGATTCTTTTTGAATGGGGCGTAGTGGTATAATTAGTTCACTTAAACATTTCTTATAAGGAGGTAGGGAAATGCGCAAAAGATTAATTCTAGCACTTCTAATCGTTTCTTTTGCAGTATTCACCTTTGCTGTGACGGAGATTGAGTTTTGGCACGCAATGGGCGGTGCTCAAGGAACCACAGTCAATGAAATCGTGGCATCTTTCAATGAGGCAAACCCCGATATTGTGGTAGAAGCCATTTATGTGGGAAATTACAGTGCTCTGCAGCAGAAACTCCTGGTCAGTGCAGAGAGCAACACGCTGCCAGCTCTGTCTCAGGCTTATGGAAATTGGACTGCAAGACTTATTCCTCGAAATGCCGTACAGGAACTTGATTCGTTGATTGCTGATCCTGAAACGGGATTGACCGACGAAGAGTGGGAGGCTATCTGGAGTCCGTTCAAGAGAATGGTTACCTGGGGTGACACAGTATATGCCCTTCCCTTCAACAAGAGTACATATGTCCTTTACTACAATACAGACCTCTTTGAGGAATATGGTCTGGAAGTTCCAAAGACAATGGACGATCTCCTTTTTGCAGCAATGATGCTCACTGAGGATAAGGATAACGACGGACAGATTGATCAGTACGGCTTTGGCTTCAGAACAACTATTGATCATTTCATGATATTCCTTAGGGCCAATGGTGGCGAAGCAATAGAGATAAAGCCAGATGGTTCGGTAGAGGTTATTATAAATTCTCCTGAAGCTAAAGAAGCTCTTCAGTTAATGTACGACATGGCTCACACCTATAAGGTCGCTCTCTTCCAGGGAGGATATCTTGATGCACCATTCGGTGACGGGCAGATTGCCATGTTTGTTGAGACAATCGCTTCTGCATCTTACGTAGACTCAGGTTCAAGAGGAAAGCATGGTTGGGCATGGGCCCCGGTTCCGATGTGGGAAGTTCAGGCACCACCCTTTGCTGGTACGGATGTCGTTATGTTCAAAGGTATCACACCGGAGCAGAAGGCTGCTGCCTGGAAGTTCATGAAGTACCTCATAAGTCCAGAGATCCAAGCTTACTGGTCAGTTAAGACCGGGTACATGCCGGTAACGGAAATTGCTTTGACGACTCCTCAGTGGAAAGCATATGAAGAACAGAACCCGACTGTCCTAGTTCCTATCAGCCAAATCCCATTTGGTTCGGTAGATCCCAATGTTGCTCTTTGGGACGATGTCAGGACTATTCTCGGAACGATGGTTGGCGATGTAATCAACCAGAAGAGAACTGTCGAAGAGGGACTTGCCTGGGCCGAACAAGAAATTCTTCTGAAGGTCGCCGAGCAGTAGAGGCAGAAGTCAAGAATAGTTGGAGGCCTTAGGCCTCCATTTTTTTTGTAACAATAGCCGGCCATTTCTTGAAGCCCAAGAATGGAAGTTTACTCGTTATTAGTGGAGGCGCTGATCTTGTTTTCCCAGTGAGACCGAAGGGTCAAGAGGGCTGTCTCTTGAATGTTCATATTGAAGAATAGACAATTGCTAAGTCTTCCTCCGAATGAGGTAGAATGTATGTGATTTAAGAAACTGCGGTTCTTCGTGACAGGATCATTGAAAGGCGGTTCAATAATGAAGAGATACTTTCACGCGTTCAACTTCTACGCGTTTTCGTTCTCCATACTTCTCTACCTTCTGACTTCGGCCATCAACACAAAGGCTGCAGATTGGGGGCTGTCCTATATAGAAATTGGTCTGATCAACTTTCTGGGCTGTGCATTCTATGTGGTCTCCGCTCTGAAATTTGGCAGGATGGGAGACAAAGTTGGTTTCAAGCGAAGCCTATCGAATGGCATGTTTTTGATGGCGATATCACTCTCTTTTGGATTCTTCTGGACTATTCCCATCCATCTGGTAATATCGGTAATCGGAATGAATGTTTTTTTCGGCTTCTTCTTTCCATCAATTGAGGGCTTGCTTTCGAAGTCGGAGAAAGCTGCTGGGGTTGATCCCGCAGCGACTGTTATCCGTTTCGTTCTCTCCTGGAGCGCAGGAAACGTTGTTGGGATGGCATTTGGTCCTTATCTAATTCAAAAACTCCCGATGGCGGTGTTTTCTTATGGGATTGTACTTTGTCTAGTGGGATCTCTGCATATAAGAGCTCACATCAAGAGATTCGGTGAGACTCTTCCAGGTCCATTCCACGATAGATTGAAGAATTCTCTTGGCGAAATAGATTTCCCTAAGATTAAGGATTATAGAAGAGTATATAGATTCACTTTTCTACTGGCGGGAATTATCTACACTAGTGGAATGGCGCTTTTTCCAAAACTAATTTCATCAACAGGAATACCTTTGGAGAATGTCGGTTTCTTAACCGTAGGTGCCAACATCGGAGTCTTTCTGTCCTTTGTTTTCATGAGTTTCTTCCGATTTTGGGTAGGCAGTCCCAAAATCTCCTTTATGACAATGATTGCCGTGTTTGGGGCGGCTCTGTTGTCCTTTTTTCTGCCTGAAACCGCTCCCACGTTCTTCCTGGCAACCCTCTTTTCAGGCGCTACTTATGCGGTTCCTTACATATTCGCGATATTCTACGGGCTGAATTCTCGCGATGACGATCACGGAAAGCAGGGAGGAATACATGAGTCTATGGTAGGCATTATCTTTGGTGTCGGTCCACTTATTGGCGGGTATTTTCTTCAAATCTGGGCCAGTCTGAGAAGCATAGGAATCATGTCAATTGGGTTGATTATTTTCGTTATCGTAAGTCAAATGACTTTCATTAGAAAGATCAGTTCTGAGCAGTAGCAAACCCTTGTATGACTTGCCGTATCGTTATACTTCTCGCTAATAGCACTTTCAGGTTAGTACGTTGTTCTTAAAGGGAGTCTGTCCTACTAGAAACTCAATCATGTTCATATGTTATAATAAATGAGTTGTTGCAAGTCTAATGACTAAATAATTATGATTTAAGATCTTGTCCTGTCTCTCTTGTGTGCTCAGTAATGAATAATTCTTAGGCTGAAAGTTAATACTGGATTTTTGGGGAGGGTCTTAATCATTCCGTTCACCGGCTTTTTGCCGGAAGATTTGGAAGGAGAAGAGTATGGGTTTCTTTGAGTATCTGGCAAGAAACTACGACCTGGTGCTGATAGAGCTGCTTAATCACATAAAGATTATTGCTATAGCGGTACCGATTGCAATTGGTATTGGCGTACCAATTGGAATAATCGTTTCCAGAAACAAAAAGCTTTCGTCGATAGCACTCTATGGAGCGGGAATTCTCATGACGATTCCAAGTCTCGCCCTCTTCGGCTATATGGTCGTCTTGCTTGCCCCGCTGAAAGCGGGAATTGGTGTCACTCCGGCAGTTATTGCTCTAGTGATATATTCCTTCCTGCCTGTCATAAGAAATACTGTGGTGGCAGTGAATTCAGTCGATCCCAGAATGATTGAGGCAGCAAAAGGAATGGGAATGACTAACAGTCAAATACTTTTCAGAGTAAGGCTTCCGCTTACTATCCCAATCATCATGGCCGGTGTTAGAAATGCGGCGGTAATGGGTGTAAGTGTCGCTACAATAGCCTATCTAATAGGTGCGAGAGGTCTCGGATACTTCATCTTCTCTGGACTCGGAAGATCGAATTTCAATATGGTTCTTCTTGGAGCGATTATTGTCTCAGCCTTGGGAATAGGGATGAACTACGGTTTGCTTGCTCTGGAAGAGGCCATTACTCCTAAAGGTCTGAAAATTGAACGGGATAAGTGAGGAGGAGATTGATGTCGATAGAATTCAAGAACGTAGTAAAAGAATATGAAGTCGGGTTTAGAGCAGTGGACAATCTGAACATTTCATTTGAAGATAAGAAACTTACAATACTTATCGGTCCTTCCGGTTGCGGAAAGACGACTAGTCTCAAGATGATCAACAGGTTAATTGAGAAGACAAGTGGGGAAATCATTGTCGACGGAACATCTCTTGACGAAATTGATCCCATCAAATTGAGGAGAAGCATTGGCTATGTGATTCAGGAGATTGGACTCTTTCCTCACATGACCGTTTTCGATAATATAGCAGTTGCCCCCAGACTTATGAAGTGGGATGAGTCAAGAATCAAGAAGCACGTTCTTGACTTGCTGGATCTAGTTAACCTCGAACCTTCCGATTATTCTCAGAAATATCCAGCCCAGCTTTCGGGCGGTCAACGCCAGAGAGTTGGAGTTGCGAGAGGGTTAGCTTCTGACCCGAAGATCGTCCTTATGGACGAACCTTTTGGGGCAATTGACCCAATAAACCGAGAAAAACTCCAGGATGGGTTTCTAGAAATTCAGTCGAAGATCGAGAAGACGATTATCTTTGTTACTCACGATATTCGAGAAGCGATTAAGTTGGGTGACAAGATAGCTATTCTAGATAATGGAAAACTGGTTCAGTACGCCGACACTATGACGGTAGTTCAGGAACCGGCTAACGAGTTTGTTGAAGATCTTCTTGGTGCGGACAGAGCGTTGAAGGGTCTTGAACTTGTGCGAGTAAGGGAGACTTACGTTCCCGGTGGAAAGTGGATCGAAGATGAAGGCGATTGCGATGTGAAAAGAGCGAAGGATTTCCTAAACAGTGAGGGAAGGAAATTTGCCTACGTCGTCGACGGCAAGAAGAGACTTAAGGGCTATGTGATGCTGAAACAGCTTGACAAAGCGTCTGATGGAGAACCGTTGAAGAAGTACTTGAGATCGATCGAGACCATACAACCTCTTTCGAATTTGATGGAGGCGATGTCATTGATCATGAATACCGGGCTATCCTCATTGCCTGTAGTAGATGACAAGGAGAGGCTACTTGGTATCCTTAGGTTCAAAGATCTTGTAAACCTAGTAGGCTCTTATGAATCATCTGATGAGGAGTGAGACTATGGAAGTCTTTGAATACATGGTCGAGAACTCTGGTTACATAATGGAAAGATTGCTTGAACACATTTTTATCTTCCTCGCTTCCTGGAGCATGGCGGTAGTGGCGGGAGTTGCAATTGCAATCTTCGTTACCAGGCCAGGTCATAGAAGGGCCGGTAGCCTGGTTCTATCGATTACAGGAGCAACTCAAGCCGTACCCAGTATCGCAGTGATAGCTCTTGTTTTCCTGTTCATGGGAATTGGATCTGCACCTGCCATCGTTGCTCTGTTCCTTTACAGTCTTGTGCCAGTAGTTTTCAATACCGCTTCCGGCTTAATGAATGTTTCGATGAAGATGAAGGAGGCGGCCAAAGGAATGGGAATGACTAACAGGCAGATATTGTGGAAGGTGGAAATGCCTGTCACAGTTCCAACAATGCTTTCGGGAATTAGAAGTTCGGCGACAATAAATATCGGTACTGCTGCTATTGCTGCATCAATTGGTGCGGGTGGTCTGGGAGAGATTATCTTCACTGGACTTCGTATGACGAAGGGTCCAATGATAATTGCAGGAGCAATTCCTGTGACGCTCCTGGCGATAGCAGTAGACATAATCCTAGGTTTTTCGGAGAAAGCTCTGACTTCGAAAGGTCTCAGAACATAAGAAACATGGAGGTGTTTAGTTTTGAAGAGACTATTTCTTATTTCGTTGGTAGTTTTAATGGCAACAGTTATGTCATTTGGCCAGACAAGGCTGAATGTTGGAGCAAAGAACTTCACCGAACAGTATATCGTCAGTAGCATGATTTCGCAACTTCTTGAAGATGCAGGGTTTAGAGTGACCGAGAACTTTGGAATGAGTTCATTTGTTGCAAGAAGTGCGCTCGAGACCGGGCAGATTGATCTTTATGCTGACTATACGGGTACTGCTTGGCCCACATATTTAGGCCACGAAAAAATGATTAGAGATCCCTTTGATCTCTATGATGCTGTAAAGACAGAAGATCTTGAAAATGGAATCGTATGGCTTGACATGGCCAATTTCAATAATACATACGCTCTGGCTGTTAGAAGAGATTTCGCGGCCGAGCACGGGCTACAGAATCTTGAGGATCTTGCTGAACTTACGCACGAAAACCCAGATCTGCTTTTTGGAATTGTATACGAATTCCTTGAAAGAGATGATGGGTTCTGGCCGATGAGTGAGACATACGGTTTTACTGTTGAAAAGAGGCAAGTTAAGACAATGGAGATCGGGCTGACCTATGAGGCGCTTGATAAGAATCAGATAGACGTTGCCATGGTCTTTTCAACTGATGGAAAGCTGGAGAAATACAATCTTCTGGTACTCGAAGATACTAAGAATTTCTTCCCGTCATACAATCTCGCCGTTACAGTACGTAAGGAAGTGTTGGATAGCAATCCCGAGATAGAAGAGATTCTGAGACCCATATCCGTTTATCTTACAGAACCAATAATGATCAGGCTGAATTATTTGGTAGACGCTGGTGGTTATGAGCCAGATGAAGTTGCCGAAGGATTCCTCAAAGGATTGGGTCTGATAGATTAACTTAGTTCATATTTGTTTCAGAGCCGCCTCAGGGCGGCTTTGTTATTATACAGAATGACTAATGATTGCTTTATCAGAATTGTGGTGGCTTCTAGGGTCCGTTATACCAATGAAAGAGACCTTCTCATTGGCGTTGCGGGTAGACACCGCGTCTGGCTGGCTGTGATATAATCGGTCGAATATGCTTTCAGGAAGGGAGGAAACAAAGTGTCAGAAAAATTTGTGTACTATTTTGGAAAAGAGAAGGCCGAAGGCGACGCGAAAATGAAGAATCTTCTTGGCGGAAAGGGAGCAAACCTATCCGAGATGGTTAAGATAGGGATACCTGTTCCTCCAGGATTCACTATTTCCACAGAGGTTTGCAAGTACTACTACGAGCATGGTAATACATATCCAGAAAGCCTGGAGAATGAAGTGGAAGAAGCTGTAAAGCTTTTGGAGGAAGAAACCGGAAAGGGTTTTGGCTCTACTGAGAAACCATTGCTTGTTTCGGTGAGGTCCGGGGCAGCAATTTCGATGCCCGGCATGATGGACACGATTCTAAATCTCGGTCTCAATGATGACAGTGTAAATGGTTTGATCAAAGAGTCAGGCAATCCCAGATTTTGCTACGACGCCTATAGAAGATTTCTTCAGATGTTCGGCGACGTTGTTCTGAAAATCGAACACTCCGAGTTCGAAGGAGCACTGAAGAGCATCAAGAAAGAAAGGGGCGTGAAACTTGATACGGAACTTGATGCAGAGGATATGAAAGAGGTAGTTAAGAGATATCTGGAGGTCTACAAAAAGGCCGGCAAAGAGTTCCCTCAGGATCCCTGGAAGCAATTATGGATGGCGACTGATGCAGTATTTGGTAGTTGGATGAATGAAAGGGCGATTAAGTATCGTGCCCTGAACGGTATAAAAGAAGGAGAACTCCTGGGAACTGCGGTTAACGTTGTTGCAATGGTTTTTGGCAACACTGGAGAAGATAGTGGAACGGGCGTCGCATTCACTAGAGATCCCAATACCGGCGAGAAGCAATTCTATGGAGAGTATTTGCCGAACGCTCAAGGAGAGGACGTTGTTGCCGGAACACGTACTCCATTTCCCCTGACAAAACTCCAGGATATTAATCCAGCAGTTTACGATCAGCTACTAGATATCTTTAGTAAACTGGAGAACCATTATAGAGATATGCAGGACATTGAGTTTACTGTTGAACACGGGATTCTGTATTTGCTTCAAACGCGTAATGGAAAGCGAACTCCTTACGCAAGTGTCAAGATCGCGGTTGATCTCGCTGAAGAAAATAGAATTTCTAAAGAAGAGGCAGTTATGAGAGTCACTCCAGAACATATAGAGACTCTTCTTCACCCTTATTTCACCAAAGAGACTATGGAGAGTGCAGAGCTCCTCGCAAAGGGGATAGCAGCATCTCCGGGAGCGGCATCCGGAGTAGTTGCCTTTGACCCGGAAACGGCAGAAAGAATGGTTAAAGAAGAGAGCAAATCTGTCATCCTTGTCAGGCCTGAGACTTCTCCAGAGGATATCGCAGGAATGGCGGCTGCTCAGGGAATTCTGACCTCAACTGGAGGCAAGACTTCACATGCCGCAGTCGTTGCCAGAGGTATGGGCAAGACCTGTATCGTAGGCTGTGAAGCCGTTGAAGTTGATCAGAAGACAAGAATCATGAAGGTGAATGGAAAGATCATAAAGGAAGGCGAATGGATAAGCATTGATGGTACATCCGGCGAGGTCTTCATGGGCAAACTGGATTCCGTCAAGCCTCAGGGTCTTGAAGGTCCTCTGGCAAAGCTTCTAAATTGGGCAGACGAAATCAGGAAGCTGGGGATAAGGACCAATGCCGATACTCCAAACGATGCGAAGATAGCCCGGGAGTTTGGTGCTGAAGGAATAGGTCTCACGAGGACCGAGCACATGTTCTTCCAGGAAGACAGGATTTTTGCTGTTCGACAGATGATTACTTCTAATACCAAAGAGCAGAGAGAAAGATCTCTGGCTAAGATTCTTCCGATGCAGGAAGAGGATTTCTATGGGATATTCAAGGCCATGGAAGGGCTTCCTGTAACAATTAGGCTTCTCGATCCCCCTCTTCACGAGTTCCTTCCAAAAGATGACGAGGACGTTAAAGAACTTTCTGAAGAGATGGGTATGACCTATGAGGAGCTCAAGGCAACTATTGAAGATCTTCATGAATTCAACCCTATGATGGGATTCAGAGGTTGCAGACTTTCCGTCGTTTATCCTGAAATAGCTGAAATGCAGACTAAGGCGATAATTGGAGCAGCTATACGGTTGGTCAAGGAAGGAAAATCGGTCATTCCCGAAATCATGATTCCTTTGATTGTCGAAATAGAAGAATTGAAGTACGTCAAATCGATAATCATAAAGGCGGCTGAAGAGCTGATTGCTGATTCTGGTAATAAGCTTGAATACAAAGTGGGAACAATGATTGAAGTGCCGAGAGCCGCACTTACTGCCGATGAAATAGCCAAAGAAGCAGAGTTCTTTAGCTTTGGAACAAATGACCTCACTCAGATGACTTATGGGTTCAGTAGAGACGACTATGGGAAATACGTCGGTCATTATTTGGAGAAAGGTATTCTAGAGAGCGATCCATTCCAGAAGTTGGACAGAACGGGTGTTGGACAGCTTGTTAGGATGGGAACAGAAAAGGGACGCTCAACCAGACCGGATCTCAAGGTCGGAATATGTGGTGAGCATGGCGGAGAGCCTTCATCGGTTGAATTCTGCCATATTGTAGGTCTCAATTATGTCAGTTGCTCTCCTTACAGAGTTCCTGTGGCGAGATTATCGGCTGCTCAAGCAGTAGTGAAGAATAGATAATTATTACTTCAGGCCGCGCCTGAGGGTGCGGCCTTTACTATTTTGGAGGTTCGCCTATCATGGCAGCGTTGATCTCGGGATATCTAGCACAGACAGGTTTCGCCACGGTAAGCTGGGAAAACTGGGTAATGTTTGCAGTTGCGGGGCTTCTTGTCTATCTTGCGGTTGCAAAAGATGCTGAACCGCTACTTCTTGTGCCAATTGCATTCGGAATGGTTATTGCAAATATTCCTCCAGAGGTCACGGGGGTTTTTACTCCTGGCACTGGAATTATGTGGATTCTACAACAGGGATTGATGCTAGGAATATATCCCCCTTTGATATTTCTCGGTATTGGCGCGGTTACTGATTTCTCTTTCGTGTTAGCTAATCCCAAGACGCTCTTTCTTGGGGCTGCTGCTCAGATAGGGATTTTCATCACCTTTCTTGCAGCGAACTGGATGGGGTTTTCCATTTCCGATGCCGCAGCGATAGCAATTATTGGTGGAGCCGACGGACCTACTTCCATTTACGTTGCAAGCATCTTGGAGTCCCAGTTTCTTCCAATTATCGCGATAGCTTCGTATTCATACATCGCCTTGATCCCTGTTCTTCAACCACCAATAATGAGAGTTCTTACTACTCGCAAGGAACGCTCGATAACAATGGGAAAGAAGCTCAGGAAAGTCTCTAAGCTCGAAAGAATTGTGTTCCCGATTGTCGCGACTATTGCGATTTCGCTGATTGTTCCTCAGGCGCTTCCATTAGTTGGAATGTTGATGTTAGGAAATCTCCTGAGAGAGAACGGCAGGACTAAGCGACTGGTTGAAGCTTCAGGAAAGTACATTTCGGATACTGTAATAATTCTGTTGTGCGTATCTGTAGGTGCCAAGGCGGATGGGAAGATATTCCTTACGTTGGAGAGTATAATGATTTTGGGATTGGGTTGCGCTGCGTTCATTGTAGCAACTGCTTCGGGAATTCTATTCGCTAAGCTGATGAATGTGTTTTCCGCGAACAAAGTGAATCCTTTGATAGGCGCCGCAGGTGTTTCGGCAGTCCCGACCGCTGCAAGGGTGGCACAGAAAGTAGCATCGGAGGAAGATCCGACAAACTTCGTTCTTATGCACGCAATGGGCCCGAATATCGCGGGTGTAATCGGATCGGCAGTTGCTGCGGGGGTATTCCTTTCAATAATATGATAATGTTGAGTGGGAGGACATAATGGCCGAAAAGAAGCAGTATCAAGTTAATATCAATCACACTCTGTGTAAGAAGTGCGGCATATGCTATTGGATATGTCCCACTAAGACGATCACTAAGGGCGAACTGGGCAGGCCACAGATTGTTGATCAGAAAACCTGCATTGGTTGCCTCATGTGTGAAAACGCTTGCCCTGATTTTGCGATCGATGTTCATCAATTAGAGGCGGTGAAAGAAGATGCGTGAATTCATGCTGCTTCAGGGTGATGAAGCATGCGCGCTTGGAGCGATAAAGGCTGGATGCAAGTTTTTCGCCGGCTATCCAATTACGCCGGCCACAGAAATTGCCGAGACTATGGCAAGAGAGCTTCCGAAGATTGGAGGAACTTTCATTCAGATGGAGGATGAAATTGCAAGTGCGGCAGCAATAATTGGCGCGTCACTCGCCGGTGAGAAATCAATGACTGCAACCAGCGGGCCGGGTTTCTCTCTGATGCAAGAAGCCATAGGGTACGCGTCGATGACTGAAACTCCTACCGTAATAGTCAACGTGCAGCGAGGCGGACCCTCGACAGGCATGCCCACAAAGACGGCTCAAGGAGATATCATGCAAGCGAGATGGGGCACTCACGGGGACCATCAGATCATTGCGATTTACCCTTCAAACGTTGAAGAAGTGTACAAGTATATTATCACTGCCTTCAATTATGCCGAATTATATAGAACACCGGTTATCTTTCTGATGGACGAAATTCTCGGTCATATGAGGGAAAGTGTTTATCTCCCCCATGATTCAGAAATTATGGAAGTTCAAAGAGTGGGTGAAACAGAAATGGCCGAAGATGATATCTTTCATCCCTTCGAAGGTGATGATCAGATGATGGCCACACCACTTGTTAAGATGGGAAAGTCAAGATTTCATGTTTCCGGCCTCGTTCACGACGAGTCAGGGTTTCCGGTTGGATCGCCATCTGATTCTGCCAGGCTGCTAAGAAGACTTGACAACAAGATAAGACTTCACAGTGATGAAATAGTCATTTATGATGAGTATATGACAGAGGATGCCGAAATACTTGTTCTCGCATACGGATCGGTTGCTAGAAGCGCAATCAAGGCCGTGAAGATGGCGAGGGAGGACAAGATCAATGTTGGGCTTTTCAAACCTGTTACCATTTGGCCGTTTCCAAGTACAAGACTCAGACAGCTCCTGAAAAAGGTAAGTGCCGTAATTGTTGCCGAGATGAACCTTGGGCAAATTCTCTATGAAGTGTCCAGATTAAACAAGCGTGGCGCAAAAATTGAACATCTGAGTAAAGTGAATGGTGAATTAATAACTCCACAGGAAGTTCTCGACGCTATATCGAGGGTTAAGTCCGAGATAATGGATCTTTAGAATTTGAAAAACAATGATTCTTTCTTCTTTTTGCGAACAGTATGTTAAAACTTTTGCCAATTGAGCGGCCTCTGTGGTAGAATTACAGCGAAATTACCTGCAAAAGGAGGAAATCTCAATGGAAATCCTGAAGGTCAGTTCTAAATCTAATCCGAACAAGGTAGCAGGTGCCATAGCCGGGGTAATCTCAAAGAACGAGCAAGTAGAACTTCAGGCCATTGGTGCTGGTGCTGTGAATCAAGCAGTAAAAGCAGTTGCCATCGCTTCCAGATTCCTCAGAGAACAGGGCACTAAAGTGTATATGGTCCCTGGATTTGTGGAGATTCAAATTGGCGAAGAGATGCGAACGGGGATCACCATTAAGATTGTTTCTGAGAAAGACGAAAGTAAGTAATGGGGGTTCGGTAGTCTCTGATAGTCGGGGGGAGGTCTTTGATCTCTTCCTTTTTTATGTTAGAAGCGCGTCATTGAAGCAGTATTACGAAACGAAGGAGGTAGCGAATGCTTACAGTAAGCGATATGCTAGGTATAGCATTGAAGATTGAAGGAGCGGGTTACTCATATTACGAAAGGCTTGGCGAAAGAACTTCAGGAGAGGTCAAGGCTCTTTTTCTCAAGCTGGCGGAACAGGAAAGAGAGCACGCAAACATATTCAGAGAACTCCTCAAGGATGAGGGAAAGACTTCAACAACTCAGGACTGGGACGACAATGTCGGATATCTCAAAGCATATGCCGAAATATCAATATTTCCCCGGATCGAATCTTCCGAGATTCCACAGAATTTGAACAGAGCGATTAGTAGCGCAATGGAAGTGGAGAAGGACAGCATCATATTCTATTCCGATCTTTCCTCCTTCATTCCCGACAGCAATGAACTCAAAAAAATCATAGAGGAAGAACGCAGACATCTTCACGATCTCGTTAAGCTTTATGGCTCTTTGTAGCTAACAATTCCAGCGGCAAATGCATTAGTCTATTGCTCGCGGATTCTTGGATGAGAAATCCAGGATGAACTAGCAGTGCGTTGATATTGATCATCTTTGTGATACAATTACCGATGGATGATTTTTCTTGGAGAGTGACTTCTATGTCGGAAACGATTGTTGAAAGTGGGACTGCCTTGTTCACCGACCGGTGCGGGAGTCATTTTTGTCCTCCTGGTAACAGGATGTCACTCTCTCGAATAATTCATTCAATCGAGATGATAATAAACAAGATTGTGAATGTTATTGACTCCGAGAAGAGACCTCACGAAGTTCGTGAGGTCTCTTTTTTCTAGGGTTGCTAATTCTTAACAAGAGGAGGGATCTTGTGAGCAATGAAAAATCGGCTTATCAGGAAGTGAGGGAGCAGGAAGACAGAAGTAAAGGTCTGGGCAAAGGGGGACTTCTTGTACTCGGTCTGCAGCATGCGTTTACGATGTTTGGGGCAACGGTCCTAGTACCATACCTCACCGGTGTTCCCGTAAATGTAGCGTTGTTTACTGCAGGTGTTGGCACGCTTCTTTTCCATCTGCTGACACAATGGAAAGTGCCGGTGTTCCTTGGGTCAAGTTTTGCGTACATAGCTCCAATCAATGCCGTAATTCTTTATCACGCCAATGCGGCCGACACTTTCAGTTCAGTTCCGGAGGCAATTTCCGCAGGATTTGCGATTACTCCCGATATGATTGCCTATGCAACGGGAGGAATATTGATAGCGGGTCTTGTTCAGGTGGGAATCGCAATTCTAATCAAAGTGCTTGGGGTAAGCAAATTTGAGAAGATTTTCCCGCCGGCTGTCGCCGGAACGATAATAGCAGTGATAGGCTTGAATCTAGCCCCAACTGCGATAAGCATGGCGAGCTCAAACTGGTGGATTGCGGTTGTCTCTCTGGGAACAGCGGTGATTGTCAGACTTTACGTAAAGGGATTTACCAGGCTTATTCCCGTTATGTGCGGAATAATCGTGGGTTACATTGTGGCCGCAGCAACGGGAAATGTCTCATTCGACGCGGTGAATCAGGCAAGTTGGGTCGGGATTCCTTCCTTTGTGCTTCCCAAGTTCTCAATTTACTCGCTAACGGTTCTTGTTCCTGTAGCTCTAGCGCCGACAATCGAGCATTTCGGAGATATCTTCGCGGTGTCGGCAATCACTGGCAAGAAATTCTATGATGATCCAGGCATACACAGGACGCTAGCCGGAGACGGAATCGCCACTGCTGTTGCCGGTTTCTTTGGAGGACCCGCTAATACTACATATAGCGAGAACACGGGTGTTCTTGCGATTACGAAGGTCTTTAATCCTGTAGTAATGAGGATAGCCGCGGTATTTGCAGTGATACTGTCATTCGTGCCGAAGGTGGGAGCGCTGATTCAGTCAATTCCCACTGCAGTGATGGGCGGAATTGAGATATTGCTGTTTGGGATGATCGCTGCTGTTGGAATGAAGACACTTATAGAAAACAGGGTGAAGGTCGATGGAAAAAACCTCATAGTGATATCGGTAATGCTTGTAGTTGGCATAGGTGGCGCAGCTATAGGAATTGGTCCAGTGAGATTCGAGGGGATAGGACTTGCTGCACTCGTAGGGTTACTCCTAAATGGAATATTTGTAATGACAAAGGCTCCTGAAGAATAGAGAAGACCGCTCAGTTCTGCAGAGAGGTGCCAAAGCAGGCACCTCTTTTGCTATACTATCTCAAATGGAGGTGAGTTCTGTGTTCAAGGGTCGGCTAGTATATCTTAGGGAATATAGAAAGAGCGATATTGCTCTTGCTCACAAGTACATAAACGATTACGAAGTCAGGAGGATGCTGGTTCCTGGGATTCCCTTTCCTCTCAGACTGGAAGAGGAAGAGAAGTGGTATGATTCTCAGAGTGCCTTCAAGGATACATATAGCTTCGCAGTCTCGAAGATTGAAGATGATGAATACATTGGAGGATGCGGCATAAACGAGGTTGACTGGAAGAATAGGGTGGCAACGGTTGGAATCTTTCTAGGAAGGCAGTTCTGGAACGAAGGATTTGGAACGGATGCAATGAAAACGCTTCTGATATTCATCTTTGACCAAATGAATATAAACAAGGCGAAGCTAAACGTCTATTCGTTTAACAAACGCGCGATCAAGTCATATACGAAGTGCGGCTTTCAGACAGAGGGAACGTTGAGGCAGGAGATCTTCAGAGACGGAGCATTTCACGATGAAATAGTCATGGGGATTCTCAGGTCAGAGCTTATTAGGGAAGACTAGAGTTCATTGTAATACTCGATGAATTCTACATCAAGCGAGAACCTTTCTTTTACTAGTTTCCCGAGGTTCATTACACCAAACCGCTCGCTGGCGTAATGCCCCACGCAGAAGTAATTGATACCCATCTCTTTAGATAGTTCCCTTGTAGGTTCTCGTACTTCGCCTGATATGAATGTGTCGGCGATTCCTTCAAGCTTATCCAGCATTGACGAGGAGCCTCCAGATATTATACATACTTTCTGAACGACTTCAGAGTTCTTGTGAAGGAATATCTTCTGATTAGGAAAAAGCTGAGAAAGAGAGTGTGTGAACTCGGACACAGTAGTTTCCATAGGAGTTCTGCCTACTAAACCTACGTCGAATTTCTCTAGACCCTCAAGACCTAGCTTCTGAGCAATCGCGTAGTTGTTTCCATATGGTATGTTTGCGTCCAGGGGAAGGTGGTAACCGAGAAGCGTGACACCATTTAGCAATACGCGTTCGACTCTTCTTTTCAGGTGACCTGTGAGTCTGAAGAAGGTCTTTCCGAAGATTCCATGGTGCACTAGTATTGCATCAGCACTCGAGTTTAGGGCCTTTTCTACGAAGGCGTCGCTGAAGGAGACCCCTGTAACGAGTTTCTTTATATCTCTATCTCCTTCGATCTGAATACCATTGTGGCAATAGTCGTCAAACTTTTCCGGTTCAAGAACAGAATCTAGAAAGCCTTCAAGCTCAAATGGTCTCACGTTTGCCTCCTTTGCTTAAGAGAATCCTCCATATGATATCCTCGATCATTATTCTATCATGCACCATTGAGTGAGACCTTAACTAAAAAAAGAGTGGTGCAGTGCACCACAATAATCCACATCTCTAAACAAGGGGTTTATCTATTTAAACACAAATACATATATATTTATTGCAATACAAATTCTTATTTGATAACACCTGACATAGTGAATAATATATCATAATAGAGATTATAAGTCAAGGGATACATCATAAAATTTAACTATGTGCGCGATAATTATTATATTTGTCTATTCCCATCATTATCAGGAATTGAATCGTCGATTTCGAGATTACCTCTTTCAGAGCTAGTTCGTACATGCTAAACTTGGTAGTACGGATTCCTTACTGTGGAGGCGTAGATGGCTTACAGTCTTCTAAAATCCTATCTCAATGTTGAGGAAGCCAAGGAGATCAGAAAGTCACTTCTTGTGATGGCACTTCCCGCCATAGGTGAAAACGTTCTTCAAATGCTGCTAGGTATATCAGACACCGCTTTTCTGGGTCATTATGACTGGAGAATAATGACAGCGGTTGGTACTGCCAATCAAGTAGTTTTCATTTTTCAGGCAGTTCTAGTAGCGATTTCGACAGGGTCGATGGTCTTGATTTCGAATAGCTATGGAGCTGGCAATCGTCAGAGAGTTAATCTCATAGCCTGGCACGCAATCTATCTGAGTGCGACCACCGGTCTTGCTCTTTCGTTTGGCTCTCTCTTTTCTGAGAACCTACTTTCACTGCTCTTTCCCTCAAGCGATTCCTTTATGCAATTGAACGGCAGCGACTATCTAAGAATAATCATGGCCGGTTTTCCAGCAATGAGCATAATGATTGTGCTCGGGGCCACACTGAGAGGATCCGGCGATACTAGATCACCGCTTATTGTCGCTCTTGTTGCAAACGTCTTGAACGTCTTTCTTGATTATGCAATGATTTTTGGCAAACTCGGTTTCCCTGAGATGGGAGCCTTTGGCGCGGCACTTGCAACAGTATTATCGAGAGTCGTTGGTTCAGTGATAATTGTCGTTCTGCTGTTTCGAAATCGAAGAATATCAATGTCAAGGAAACCTCAGAGATTCTCTAAATGGTTATTCAAGGAGATTTTTATTCTCGGTCTTCCGGCTTCCATTGAAAACTTTGGATTCTCCCTTGGAGTTCTTGTCTTTGCAAATATTCTCTTCATTGCTGGTCCAGAGGCATATGCCGCCCACAGAATTGGTATTCAGGTAGAGTCTCTCTCCTTCATGCCTGCTTGGGGTATGGGTGTGGCAATAACTGCCTTAGTCGGAATCTACAATGGAGGCAGACAAAGAAGAATGTCAATAGGCGTGGTCAGGCAGGGCTGGTTCATCGCCCTGGCAATCTCCTCTGCGATTGGATTTACTATTACGTTGTTCCCGGACCTTTTCATCTCTCTTTTCACAAATGAGTCGTCCCTAATTGAAGAGGGACGACTACCTGTGAGAATTATCGGACTCTTTCAAGTAGTGATGGGTACCGATTACGCGGTTACCGGGGCGTTGAGAGGTATGGGCGACACTTCTTTCCCAATGAAGTCTTCCCTAGTCGCAATGTGGTTCTTGAGACTTCCTATTGGTTACTTGCTCGTGAGATATTTCAATCTCGGCCTATTTGGTGCTTGGATTGGAATGATGGCCGACATGGCCTTCAGGACAACACTGAAATTCATCAGATTCTACTCGGGAAGATGGGAGAGTACCGCAGATTCGATCCAGGCAAGATCAAACTGAAGTCTATGCTCAATGCGGAACTTGACAACCCGGTAGACTTCACTGAGAACTAACTGGCCAATAACCAGTGGCTTCTCTAGATACTGGAATTCGGCAATTGCTTTGGTCTTCTAAGGCTCTTTTGGTAAGATAGTGTAAGTGTTCGGAGTTTTTTTCGCCGACCTCAACTATGCACGAGAAGGGAGGAGTCTTTTTGAGAGTGGTAGGAATTGACGAGGCCGTATCAGCGGTAGATGACAACACTTCTGTAATGATAGGAGGATTTTTAGGCTGTGGTTCCCCAGACAATATCATTCAAGGAGTCGTCGAGAGGAAAACTCGGGGTTTGACTGTGATAGCTAATGACACTTCCTTCCCAGACAGAGGAGTAGGAAAGTTAATTGTAGGCAAATGCGCGGCAAAAGTGATTGTCTCTCATATCGGCACAAATCCGGAGACGCAACGCCAGATGATTGAGGGAGAGCTGGATGTGGAACTTGTTCCTCAGGGCACTCTTGCGGAGAGAATTAGGGCCGGAGGCGTTGGTCTGGGCGGGATTTTGACCCCCACTGGAGTTGGAACTGTAGTTCAAGAAGGAAAGAGAATTATCGCAATCGATGGGAAAGATTATCTAATGGAACTACCGCTCAGAGCTGAGTTTGCTCTCGTGAAAGCCAAGAAAGCCGATTACTTTGGCAATCTGGTCTTCTCTTTGACTGCAAGGAACTTCAATCCATTAATTGTCCTTGCGTGCAACACAGTAATTGTGGAAGTGGAAGAGATTGTGCCTGTCGGTTCACTCACTCTGGATGAGATTCACATTCCCGGTGTTCTCGTTGATTGTGTTTGCGTGGGGAGTGTCGTCGGATGATGGACGTAAAAGAACTGATCGCCAGAAGGATCGCAGCTGAACTACAGGATGGAGATTTGGTGAATCTGGGAATCGGCATACCCACTCTCGTTTCGAACTACATACCGGCAGGTGTAAGAATATACTTTCAGTCAGAGAACGGTATTATTGGAATGGGACCAGCTCCGGAAAAAGGTATGGAGAATAGAGACCTCACCAATGCGGGCGGTCAATGTATTACGGCTCTGCCAGGTTCTGCAACCTTCGACAGCGCAATGTCGTTTTCGATTATCAGGGGCGGACATCTTGACATAACAGTCTTAGGGGGTCTTCAAGTTGACGAGAGAGGGATTCTTGCTAATTGGATGGTGCCAGGCAAGATGGTGCCCGGAATGGGAGGCGCCATGGATCTGGTAACTGGAGCCAAGCGTGTGATAGTTGCAATGACCCACACATCGAAGGGAAGTCCGAAGATAGTCAGGGAGTGCTCACTTCCTATCACTTCAAACAGACCAGTCGATCTGATAGTGACAGAAATTGCTGTCATTCAGCCAACTAAGGCAGGACTGCTTCTCAGAGAAAAATCTAGAGAAGTCACTGTTGAAGAGATTATGAAGCTGACAGAAGCGCGTTTGATAGTCAGCGATAATCTCAAGGACATGCTTGATTGAATGAGCTGATTCTTGGAACTGTTGAGTTTGTCTCGTTATTTATTGATACTTCGTCCATATCATCATTATCTCATGTATTTTTTGGGTTTTTTTTTGGTGAATTAGTTGTGCCATTTTTTGAGACGAAGACATCGCTCGTTTACCGATTACCTTCAGAAATCCAGGTGAATAATTCTGCAAAGTGCTCTGAAAGAAGTGTTTTGCTCCATGGCAGAATTGAAAAGGGTTCAGAAGCTGTAAATTCTATATGTCTAAGTTCTTTGATTTGGATTACGTACTAGACTGGCAAAGAGAATCAGAATACTCGCTCAATAATTAGCTGTACTCGCCTCAGATAGTTTCTCATGGTCAAATTGAAGACTCAGTACGTTTTGAAGAACTGTGGTAAACTCTCTCAGAAAATGCTTTCTGCAAGGGATGCATAATTAAATGCAATCCTGAATATTTTTTATTGCGATTGAAATCATCACTTATTCTATTTTCCAGGAGGTTCAAAATGAAGAAGACACTGCTGTTACTGATTGCTTTTTCTATTCTGGCAACAACATCTGTATTTGCACTTATTAGTGGCGATGACCCCGTCAAGGGCGAATTGCCTTTCCTTCTCACGAATGCCGGCCAAGGTCCCGGTGGAAAGATGGCCAGACTCCTGATCTGGCAGTCGAAAGCCATTGAAGAGACGGACTTCGATTACAATTCAGAGCCCTTAAGAGACAATCCCGACGATTTAGTTGCAAGGGACTACAAAATGCTCTTCGTAATAATCGGGTCTTCCGCGAAGGGCCTCGGAGCATCAGGTATAACGATAGAGGAGGAAATCTCCCGCTTGAACAAGATGATCGCTGAGGCAAAGGAACTGGGACTCTTCATAATTGCGGCACATATCGAGGGTAAAGAGAGAAGAGGAAATCCAGGAAGTGCGGACGAACAGTCAATTGACGCTATCGCTCCCTATGCTGATTATTTGATTGTTGTGAAGAGCGGTAATCTCGATGGCAAATTCACCAGAATTGCTCAGGAGAACAATGTTCCTCTTACCTTGATTGACAACACAATTGACTTCATGGAAGTCATTAAGCAGATGTTCAAGAGCGAATAGGCAGAGTGAGCGACTGTGAAGATGATTTCGCTACTTTCGGGGGGAGTCTAGATGTATCTTGAAACGACAATAGTGGCAATTGTTATGGTTGCAACCTTTGCAATAGCGAGCTGGAAGCTAAAGTCGCCTGAAATCTCGATGGTAATTACAGCCATAGTGGGCGCACTTGTAGGTGGTTTCGGTTTCCCCTCCAGACTACTTGTAGAGGGCATGTTTACTTATTTTGACGTTGGTCTCGTATTCTTGACAGCCTCGGTCTTCATAAACATCTATTCCGAGACCGGAGCCATGAACGCTCTCGTTCGCTGGATAGTGAGAAGATTCTACGACAGAAAGTGGTTCATGCTGGTCCTTCTTGGAATACTGTTGATTATTCCGGGTGCATTGACTGGAGCAGGCAGTGTGTCCATATTTGTGGTTGGCGGTTTGGTTGCCTCCGTAATGAACTATATGGGGTTCTCCAAGAAGAGAGTCGCTGCTTTCATTTACCTGTTCGCCATGCTTGCCGCAGTTGCTCCACCGATAAATCTGTGGGCGATGCTGATGGCCGCTCAGGCGAACATGCCTTATGTTGGTTTTAATGTAGTTCTGCTTGTGCCTATAGTAATAATTGCTTTGTTTACTATTCTCTACACTGGATTCAGCAAGACACCTTCAAGGAAATCAAAGGAAGAGATACTTAAGGAGCTTCCGGAGCCGCCGGCAGGGATGAATTGGGGCAAGATTCTTCTCCCGTTTGCTGCTCTAATTGTGATAATACTCCTGATGCAATACGCTGCGTTCAATATACCTGTTATCGGTCTGCCACTTACTTTCCTAATCTGTGCCTTCGTTGCAGTCATGATGGATCGCGATCGCTTGAAGATCAGGAGATGGTATGGAGTTATGGTTAAGACCGTCGATCAGGTTTTCCCGCTTCTTGCTACTGTAATTAGCGTAGGAGTGCTTGTGAATATAATGACGGCTACGGGAGTGAAAGGTCTTCTGGCAATAACTTTCATTACTCTTCCGATGGCATTCATCTATATCACGGCTTTGGTTTTCGCTCCGTTTGCTCAAGGATCCCTAAGTTATGGAAGCGCGATTATTCTTGGTACGCCAATAATATTCCTTTTCAACTCGATGGGACTGAATGTCACTGTGACTGCTGCTGCGCTCAGTTTTCTATTCCCGCTTGGCGACTGCCTGCCGCCTTCTCGAATCGTCGGAAGGCTTACGGTTGAAACGGTGGGTTACGAAGGGAGCTATATGTCTTTTCTGAAAGCAATAGCAATTCCATGGCTGTTCATGGGTGCAGTTGGCCTCTTGATGCTAATCTTCCCAAACCAGCTAGATTTCCTTGTGGTTTATTGATGGGGGTGAGATGATGCTAATTTTTCTTGACACAGTGATTTATTACCTTTATTTCATAATGACCGGAGTTTTTGCTTTTCTGCTCCTGAGGAATCTTTTCAAGCGCGAGAGAAGAAAGGGCTGGGTTTACGACATTGTCTATTCTTACGTAATAATGACTTTTATCCTCCGGATAATAGGGATCAAGTGAGGGGTTGAATGATATGAAGAATTCAATCAGTCTAAAAATTCTCTTTCTTGTCCTCGCAGGTATTCTAGGAATTCTCGGTGGAGTTGAGTTCTGGGAACTTCGCCATTACAAAGAGACAGTGGTCGTCTCTGAAGACTTCACCGAGAAGATAATGTTGAGTGAGTACCTTCCAAGCCTTCAAGGGACCTGGGGTGATACTCCAATATACATATATGATTCAGGAGTTCCTGGAGGTTCAATGCTTATTCTTGGGGGAACCCATCCTTATGAACCTATTACCACGGTTGCTGCTTACGTGATCATGGAGAATATTGATGTTCAAAGCGGAAAGGTTTACATCATTCCCCATGCAAACATGAGTGCGTCGACCCTTGGAATGCTCGGCAATGCTTATCCCAAGTACTTCTCGGTTGAGACACCTTGGGGAGAGCAGAAATACAGAATTGGAGACAGAGGTACCAATCCACTTGATCAGTGGCCCGATCCATTCACATATGTCCACTATCCATCTGGTCAAAATCTTGCATATCAGGACATAAGAAACCTTAACAGAACTTTCCCGGGTCGAGAAAACGGCACTCTCACTGAAAGGATCTCGTTCGCAATTATGGAACTAATTAGAAACGAGAATATCGACATCTTCTTTGATTATCATGAAGCATCCCTGATGTACCCGGTTGTTAGCACTTACGTTGCGCACGACGATTCAATGGACATCGGAATGATGGCGGCGATGATGCTTAGCGCAACACAGTTTCCCATGAAGATTGAAGCTTCTCCAAAGAATCTGAGGGGATTAACACACAGGGAAGTTGGAGATTTCAGCGACACTCTTGCTCTGCTAATGGAGACACCTGAGCCCTTTATCGACAGAGTAGTTGGAAAGATGACAGAAGACCTCATGGTTGAAGGTATCGATGAGTTCCTTCAGACTGCAGCTGAGAAGGGTCTTCTTTACTGTGACTACGACATCAAAGAAGGATTTCAGGATGCACTGGGAAACACAATTATTGGAGCTCCTCTCGACTACAGAGTTGGGAGGCATCTGTCTGGAACTCTAGAGGCCATCAACTGGCTAAATCAGTTCTTCCCGGAGAAGGCAATGAGTGTTTCGTTCCCTGGATACGCCGAAATCATGGAAAACGGAACCGGGAAATATCTACACGATCCAAGCAAAGCAGATCCATCCAGAGTCTTCCAGAACTGATATTCTGAAGATCAATTGATACAGGAAGGCACCACAATCCTTTCTTAGGGGGTAAAGCATGAAATTGAAGCTGAAAGCGTTCCTAGTACTTGCGATCTTACTGGTTTTCTTGAGTAGTACTGCCCTTACCTGTACCATACTTGCCGTTGGTAAGGATGCATCAGTGGATGGTTCGACAATTGTTACCCACAACGACGATTCCAGTTCAGCCGACTTCAGGCTCTGGATAATTCCGGCTATGGACTGGCCGGAAGGTTCGATGAGAGATATCGTGATCGACTCCCATAACTACATCGATTACGGTGACTATCCCTTAGTCGATGTCGGTGACAGGGGAGTAGTCGTTGGACAGATACCTCAGGTGGAGCATACGTATCAGTATTTCCACTCCAGGTACTCTTTTATCAACGAGATGGGAGTTGCAATGGGTGAGTCCACTGCAGGAGGCAGAAGGGAACTGAGAGAGGCCAGAGGCTGGATCGATTGCTGGACGGCTCAGGATATTGCTCTAGAGAGAGCCTCTACGGCAAGAGAAGCGGTCAGGATCATGGGGGATCTTGTTGAGCAGTACGGCTGGTACGGTTCTGGCGAAATCATCAACGTGACTGACGGAAACGAAGTCTGGATAGCCGAGTTCTATGGACGCGATCTCTGGGTTGCCTTAAGGATGCCGGACGACTGTGTCTTCGTCGGCGCAAACACGATGAGAATTCGAGACGTTGATTTTGAAGACACTGAAAATGTGATGTACTCTCCGAATCTTATTACTTATGCAATTGAACAGGGATGGTACGATCCAAATTCCGGAGAACCCTTCAGACCTGCAGATGTGTACGCCCCAAGGAGTAGCGGAAATATCCGCGAATGGAGAGCATTCAGCTTGATGGCTCCATCCATGGGGTACGAGTATCTTGATGTCCACTATCCTCTCTGGATAAAACCCGATAAGAAACTTTCCGTTTGGGACATTTTCACAATTTCTGGAGATTGGTACGAAGGAACTGAATTCGATCTGACCAAAGGAATTGGCGCAGGGCCATTTGGCGATCCATTTGCAAGTTACAGAGTTGGAGGAAGACAGAGACCTATAGGTATTTACTTGAGTTGTTACGTCCAGATTAGTCAAATCAAGAACTGGCTGCCGCCTGAAATCGGATCCGTAGTATGGTTCGGCTACGGTGGAGGCGGGACACAGTACCATACTCCTCTTTGGCCGGCAATGGCAGAGCTTCCAGAGTTCTATGAGGTTGGCTCTAGGTATGAAGACTTTAGAAGAGATTCTGGCTGGTGGACAAGTACATATGTTCAGGAAATGACCAGGCTAAGATTCAAAGATGCTATCGTCGATCTAAGAAGCTTCAGGGATCCGAAGATGCAGGCCGTGTATCAGACGGTGCCGAAGATTCAAGAATTCGCCGCAGAATTATACGAGACCGATAAGGATGCCGCGCTTGCAATCATAAGTGATTATGCTTACAACACTGCAGTTGCGTGGCAGGCTGACTGGCTGAAGTTCGGAGATTATTTGGTGGGCAATTACTGCGCTGACAGAATCAATTTCGGTACAGGTTTGCCTAAAGAGTGGGGAGAAGTCCTGGACTCCTTGAATAACCAGGATTCTTAAGGATCTTTTCGACTAATTTGCATTTCATCTGGGAGGTGAGATCAGAATTAGATTACTGAAGCTGTAAAGTTCTTTGAGCAACAACAAATTTATCTAGTTGGGGTGATGTACTTTTATGAAGAAAGCATTAATAGTCCTGATTGTGGCACTTATTACCTTGGGAAGCGCCGCTGTGGCGTGTACAATCCTTGGCGTTGGCAAGGATGCAATGATCAATGGTTCAACTATCATTACACACAACGATGACTCCACAAGCGCGGATTTCCGTCTATGGATTATCCCCGCGATGGATTGGCCGGAAGGCTCCATGAGAGATATCGTTCTTGATTCTCACAACTATATCGATTATGGCAATTACCCGGAAGTCAATATCGGTACAAGGGGTACTCTTATAGGCCAGATTCCTCAGGTCCCCCACACGTACCAGTACTTCCACTCAAGATACTCCTTCATGAACGAAATGGGAGTTGCAGTTAGTGAGTCGACATTTGGTATCGACACTAGCACAGATTACGGCAAGGAAGTAAGACAGGTTCTCTGGACGGACAGCAAAGGAATCATCGACTGCTGGACCGCCCAGGATATAGCTCTTGAGAGAGCGGCAACTGCAAGAGAGGCCGTCAGAGTTATGGGAGACCTTGTCGAGCAGTACGGATGGAGCACTGTTGGTGGAGGCGGAGAGACAATGACTGTTGCCGACGGCGAAGAGTGCTGGATTGTTGAGTTCTACGGAAGAGATATCTGGGTTGGCGTAAGAATTCCCAGCGATCACTTCACTGTTGCTGCGAACAGAGCAAGAATTATGGAAGTCGATTTCGAAGACACTGATAACGTAATGGCTTCTCCGAACATAGTATCGTTTGCCGTAGAACAGGGCTGGTATGATCCTAGCTCAGGCAAACCATTCAATGTTGCCGAAATTTACGCTCCGAACGACAACCTTTATGCAACCAGAAGAGAGTGGAGAGCATTCGACATAGTAGCTCCTTCTCTGGGACTCAGCCCACACGACTTGAGATTCCCGCTTTCCGTTAAGCCCGATGAACTTCTCACCGTACATGACATCTTTGTCATCAAGGGCGACTACTATCAGGGAACGGATTACGATCTGACAGTCGGACTGGCTGCGGGTCCTTGGGGAGATCCTCTTAGATATGCTAACACAAGCAGAACTGGAACCTGGGAACGAAGCATAAACATGCACAGAACCTGCTATGTCCACATAGGTGAGACAAACTCCGCCTATGCAGAACCATTCAAGGGAATTGCATGGTACGGCTACGGCGCGCCTGATACAACTTACATAGTTCCACTGTGGCCTATTATGAGAGAGCTTCCCAAGTTCTACGAGACCGGTAGCAGATACGAGGAGTTCAGAAGAGACTCCGGTTGGTGGGTCAACTCTTACGTTCAGCAGATGGCCGAACTTCATTACAACCTAGCAATTGAGGATATCAGGAATTACAGGGATCCCAAACTGGAAGTTCTCTACAAGGTTACACCGGAAGTTCAAAAGATTGCTACTGATATGTATGAGACAGATCCAGAAGGCGCCATAGATTTGATTTCCAATTATGCCTTTATGAACGCGGTTGCATGGCACGAAGAATGGAAACTGCTTGGAGACAGACTTCTTGGAAACTACGCTCTTGGATATGTGAATTTCAGGTCCTCGCCATATCCCGACTGGTGGAACGAGGCAATCGGTTACGGTTTCCCAGAAAGATAAGTGACTTTCGATTAAGAAGCGGCCCTTGCGGCCGCTTCATTTTTTATCTTCTTCTCGGACCCCTGGCAATCTCTGTTCTATAAAAACAAGAGTGTTCATACTTCTTTTTGGGTTTAACAGACGCTTGGTTGTCTCTGCAGCTGACGTGATGACAGTTTTTCGATAAGGACTCTCTTCCTGTACAAAACTGCCCGAACTTGTGATAACATCTCTCAGTATGGAAGTCAAACCCGAAAGGAGTGGCAAAGGTGCAGAACATAGACAAGATCATGGATCTCGTGGAGGAGCTTTTCGATGAACTCGAAATTGCAGATGTTCAGGAGCTTACAGAGGCGTTGCCAGATATGGAGCAGGATGAAGTGACTGAGTTAAGGTCGAGCATTGAGGAGTGGGTTGACGGCCTTGATGAGATCGTTGCTCGATTGCCAGAGCTGCAAGCGTCGATTCTCGAGCTAAAGGGTGATCTTGAGAGATTAAACGATTCCGTTGTTGAGATTGAAGAGGATTTCGAAGAAGATTGATTCAGCTTCAAGCAAGGGGCCGAACGGCCCCCTTTTTTCGGTTCGAGGTAGGGCTGAAGTCATAAGGATAGACCCGGAAGTGCACATTCAAGAATCAGAAGGATAAACTATGACAGCCTCCGATAGTTCTTCAAGTAACGAGGAGTCGTACAGCCTGTGAATCACGTATTTCACCAGCAGTTCCTCCGGAACGAATTTGTCGAGTTTCTCGCCAAAGAGTTCATACTGTTTTCTCAGCTCTCCCGGCGTTCCTAAAAGATAGGTTGACAGAAGCCCCGATATTTCTCGACCTTCCATATTCGAAATTAAGCGCAACATCTCATGAATTTCATCAATGTCTGTCCCGCTCCTCACAACTACACTGTGCCAGTTAGCGCTCACAGCTTTTAGACCGGAAACAGCCTTTATGCACAGAGAAAGAAAGATGTTTGACATATCGCCTGCAAAGGTTTCTATTGATATGCTCTTCTTGAGTTTTGAAAGTGTTATCAAAGTGGAAGGAGCTTGGTGATTATCGAGAAAGTCGAGTACCATTTGTGAAGCGTCCGATGATAGGAAAACTCCATCGGGAATCTTCAGATCGTTCAACGAGGATCTTATGGATCGCGCGAACTTTTTGGTCATCAACGAGCTGCCTCCAAACCATGAAGGAGTCTTTCCGCCGCTTCCGGGAATCACGTTTACGGTTTTCCTGCCTGCATTGACTTCCTTGACCAAATAAGATCGTCCACCCAGAAGAAAGCTGACCTCATCGTCTGAAGCGCTATTTAGAACTGCAGGATGAATCTTTCCTATTTCATGCCCGTTGAGCTGAACCGAATATTCAATTCCGCCTGGGAACAGAACAACGAAATCCATCTTTTCCTTTCCGCTTCCCACAATCTCCGCAGTGGCGGCCCCTGAGATTAATGAAAGGCCCCTCCTTGCAAGAAAGCCCTCTTTCACAAGGTGATTGACCAGAATTCCGAATTCCTCTGTCTCGACCTTTCGGAAAGGGAAGGCTTCTTTGAGAAGCGCTAGGTCCTCTCTAGAGAGAATGCCCCTGGTTCTGGCAAGCCCAATCAACTGATGACCCAACAATGGAAGATGATAGTCGCTGGGTAGAAGCGGTTCGACAGATCCTTCACTTAACATTCCCAAAATTCCTAGAAGGTTGTAAAGGCTTTGTGGATCCTCTATGAAGACGGAAATTGAAGACTTGTTTCCCTTTCTTCCTGCTCGTCCCGCCCTTTGAAGAAAAGAAGCTGTGGACGGCGGAATCTCAAGGAAGATCACTCGATCAATGTCACCGATATCTATACCCATTTCCAGAGTCGACGTAGCAACTATTGCCCTTAGTTTGCTATCTTTCTTGAATTCCTCTTCGATCTCCACTCTTAGTGTTTTTGATACTGAACTATGGTGAACGGGGACTTCTATTCCGAGAGATTTAGCTCTGGCGGCAAATTCCTCAGCGCGCGCTCTTGAGTATGAGAAGACAAGAGTTTTATCGTCGGTTTCTTCAAGAAGCTTCGAAAGATATTCGGAAGGAGCTATTTCACCTTCGGTGAGAACTTCAATCGTTTTCTTGCTTCTGTTTCCATCGGTAACGATCACTGAATCTCTTTTTGAACTCCCCTTTAGCCACTCCAAAAGCAACTCAGGATTTCCTACCGTGGCAGACATAGCCATTCTCTGTTGATCTACACCAGATAGAATCTTTATCCTCTCCATTAGTGAAGCGAGTTGAGCACCTCTCGGAGATTCAATGTAGGCGTGGACCTCATCCAGAATTATGAATTCAAGACCGGAAAGTAGATCACTATTCTCACTTAGAAAGATCCCTTCAACTGATTCCGGTGTAGTGACGAGTACCGAGGCTTCTCTTGCAATAGGCAGCTTTTCTGACTTGGTCAAGTCTCCGTGCCACTTTGCCGCTACTAATCCAAATGGTCTTAGCATAAGCTCAAGGCGAGCTGAAACATCGTTGATTAACGATTTGAGCGGGGCGAAGTAGATGCATTTCATTCCGGCGGGAAGCTTCAGCAGTCTGTTGATTACGGGAATCATCACTGCCTCTGTCTTGCCAGAAGCGGTGCCCGCTATCAACAGCAGATTTTTCCCGTCAAGAACTGAAGGAATGGTTTTGCTCTGAATCTCTCTAAAATTCTGCCAACGATATCTGTATGAGAACAGGTCTATCAACTTCTGATTGAGTCTTGGATCGATTACCACAGCTGATCAGCAGCTTTCACCGAATTCGAGTCTCCAATTTCATTGGACTTCTTACCTAGTCTCAGAGAGTCAAGTAATTCAACAGTCAGCTTCGCTACTTCCCTGATGGAGGGTCTTAATTTTCCATCGATTCCAGTGTATTGTTTCATGAGCGTATCTATAGTCTTTTCTTCAAAAGCTGAGTCTGTAGCGAATGAATAACAGCTGGAGTAAAGTGTCTTGATTTGCTTAACTAGCTGTTTAAGATCATCTCTTCCCAGTGGTTCAAGATTGAGAATCATGGTTTTTCCACTGTTATCACCGGAGATATTTTTCATCCTGTCGTACAAAGCGTGGTAAGATGCTATTCCCCTGTGTTTGTTCTCGAACCATATGTCCGTCCCAAGCCACAAAAAGTAAGTACTTTGTAGAAATCCTGAAGACATCTTGTCAATTATCTCGCGAAGCTGATTGAAAGTCCTGTCCCTAACATCTCTCCTTCTATTCATAGTCGATTCGAGTTCATCCATTATTATTATTAGGCCGGGTACCTGCAGAGTATCCATCAAAGAAGTAAATGACTTCAAGAAGTTCCAGCCGTCATCCTGCAGGAAATGGTATATTCCGTGTTTCTTCATAGTTCTTTTGTCCACACTATCTCCAACGAGATATGCATAAAATTCTTCACCAGGAGACCCCTTACCTGCGCTGGCAACATAGGCTGCACAAAAGTGAGAGAACATTCCGTTGGGATCGTAATTGTCTCTGGTTGATAGATATTCTCTTACTGAATGCACATCATCAGCGGGTATCTTCAGTTCTTCCAATTCAGTAAGAGTCTTTTCTGCCCATGCTCTGAGAAACATCTTCAAAGGGTTGCCGTTGATGCCCACCATTGTCATGTTCTTCATTATCGACCTGAAAAACTCATCCTGTTTGTGAAGGGTGTCGTAGTCCTTTTCTGAAAGGCAAGAAATCATCAATCCCTTTTCCCTGGAGATATATTCGGCGTATCTTGCCAGAGTTGTCTTACCCAGACCGTATTCTCCCAGAAAGACCCTAACTTTGCTCTTTCCTGAGAGTACATAGTCAATGTCATTTTCAATTTCCACTGTAAATTTTTCTCGGCCAGTCAAAATCTCCTTCACATAATCAACCGGAACGGCGGTCCCGGCTCTTATTGCCTCAAACATGGGGTGGTAATCCACAGAAATCTCCTTTCACTTTGCATTATTCATCTGAAGCAAATCTCGCCCTGATCAGGTCCCTTGTTTCTTCGTCAAAGTTACATCCCCAGACCAGCTTCGGGATATCACCGCTAATCACTTCAATGAGCGCTTTCCCGCCGGTAGTAATTTTCGGCGCGACTACAAAGACACTCCAGAAAGTCAATCCGAGTTCTTGAAGAGTGTATTCCTTTTCCGGCTCACAAGAAAGAATCTTGCAGACAGTCTTTCGTGTCTTTCCCGAGAGTGCTTCGATTTTCTCTTCAAGCTCTCTAAAGCCATTTCTCTCTTCATGAACAGGCTCCGAATAAACGTGGCTAGTCTCGGCTGTTTCTAGTTCGGGAAAAAGATACGTCCACTCCAGTTCATTTGTTCTCTTGGCAGACCATTCGAGTTCATAATGAAGAGAGTTTATTTTCTCCAGCAAATCTGCTGTTATTGGGTCTTCCTCCTTATATTCGGGTGACTCAAGAATTTCGCCATCTTCGTCCTCTTCTACCAGCCTTTGCACTATCAGATCTTCTACTGTCTCTTTGTTGTCATTATTGTATTCTGAACCCTCTTCACGAAACTCTGCCTTATTCCTGGTCTTCGCTTTCAACGGTGCGGGAAGGCCATTTTGGGGATACTCTTTCCACGAAGACATGATTCGAGTTTGCTTCAAGAACTCTATGAAAGTCCTAGCACTCTCTTCTTTTGCAAAGAAAAGCTTCATTAAAGGGACTCCGTAACCCGTTGCAGAGACGGTCACTACATAGTAATTGAAACACTCTATTCTTTCGTTGTTCTTCGCCTCTTTGTCAGGACCGCCTCCGGGGAGGATATACTTCCAGGTGTATCCAACGAAGAGCGCATCTTTACTGTCCAGAAATGCTTCTCTTGAAAGTTTTAGCTCTTCCAACTTCGTCCTAATCGAGTTGAAAGGGAAGCTTCTTCCTGCTTTCTTTAGTCCCGATGATGTTATTGTAAGATCATCAACCATGCAAAGAACAAAGACTCCATTGCTTTCTTCCCCCTTCACTATGCGAAACTCACTCCTTCTTGCCGAATACCTCATTGTCTCGCCTGCGTGAGCCAAAGGGTCTTTGATCTGTCGCTCTTCGACAATCGTCCAGCAAGCCCAACCGGCAATAGCCTTCTGAAAAGATGGGAGGATTTGACCGCTTATCCTTTCGAAATACCACTTTCGGGCCTCTTCCCAGTAACTTTGACAAAGCCCGTACTCCGTTCTTGCCTCTTTTATTCCTTCTAGCCATGAAGCGAGAGTCCCATGCCTTCTCAATCCCTTTTCAAGGAAAGATACAAAGAGATTGTCAGGGACTTTTAGCCAGTTCATGAAAGTTGAAGAGTATTTCTTTATTTCCCTAACAATTGTTTCGAGTCGGGACAGCTGAACTTCTATGCTACTTTCATCATATTCACCTACTGCCAGCTTGATCTGATTCTCCAAAAACCTGCATACTCCTTCTTCCTCAGGCGGAAACTGTGAGAGAAAATCAACGAGATCAGACTCAATCATCGGAAGCAATGAGGAGTCAAGATAGAAAAGTCTTGACACAATTTCATTCAGGGGAAGGTTCGCTCCTAATTGATCGGCCGTCCTCCGCACTCTCTCGTAAAGAATCTTGAGCTCCCTCAGACCTGTTATCAGAGATTCAGATTCATCGACTATTTGATTTGCGTAATGAACTACTATTCTCTCAAGAATCTGAGGCGCCTCTTTGAAGTAATCTAGAAAAGGCAGAAAACTCTCTTCCAAGCGTGGGTTTTCGGTGGCTGCTTTCAAGAATATTTCAAGCAGGTCGGAGGTTTTGTCCGATGTTTCAGAAAGTAGTTCGCCTTCAGCATTCCTAAATATGAAAGAATATCTAGTGTCAAATAGTTTTTTGAAAATATTTGCCACAAGCGGAGTTTTGAGAGATACTAGAGCAGCATTTGAATTCTCGATAAGCGGCTTCCAGTTCCTACCCTCAAGACTCTCATTGGCTTTCTCAATAACGTCTTCTTCAGACAAAAATGTAAAGAATTCCCGATAACGAGAACTAGACAAAGTATATCCCTCACTTAAGGTGACGTCCAAGTTGATTATACTACACTTGAGAAGGCCGGTTATCAGCCTCAGAATCGATCTTCTAGCGTTCGATTTCCCGGTCGATCAGTTCCGCAAGATCCATCAATCTTTCCGCAATGAGAGCTTTGTTTTGACATGCTCTCAAGAATCTTTGATCCTTTACAAGAGATGGAAGACTCTCCCCAACTTTCTCCAGTCTGGAAATTGCCAACAGAAGGTAAGCGCCGTCAATTAGCTTTCTTACGATTATGGGCAGCTTTTCTGGCTTATCGTATGCTGTCCTTTCAATGTCTGAAAATAAAAAGTTGATCGACTCAAGTATCACTTTGAATGAGAAAAGCAGAATGTCTTCTTTTGTGTCCAAAGGTAAGCTTTCAAGCCTTCTGAGCTCCGTCTTAATCTCTGCCACTGCCAGTCTAGACTGTGAAGGGTCTTCAAGATACTTCTCCATTCTTTCCGCAGTGATTCCAAACAGATCGGCAATATCATCGGCGCTGCGCCCCTCGGATAGAAGCTTACGCAAAAAGTCCTTCTTGCTCATAGGATCACCTCAACTCAATTATATAACCAGTTTTCCAGCATTTTAAGAGCACAGCAACAGAATCAGGGATCTGTTCGATCAAATACGTGTTCTTAGAATAGGCGGGTTATTGGACTCATTTGTATTAGAATATGCCTGGAGGTGGTACTATGAGAAAAGCAATTCCGTTGATTATCGTTCTCTTTGCCGCCGTCTTCCTATGTGCTAGTGCCTTCCACTTTGGTTATGGGTTTAATGGATTGCTGGAAGTTTCCGTCGAAGACCAGGAGTGGAGAGTCAGAATCATTCCCGTGACTTCATTGTCAAGTGGAGGAGTCGCAGCTGGGGGCATTGTCTTCAATGTACTCAGGGATAAAGGGTTCGCGATTCTCTCCGCTCTTCAGCCTGAGAATTACCGCATAGTGGACACTTTTCATTGTGAAGCGATCGATGTCAATATCGAAAGACTTGAGGTCTTCGTTGCTGATGGAACTCACGGGCTTGAGATTTTCAAGTTCTTCGGACTGAACTTCTACAAACACGTCCAAACGATACCTATGAAAGGATGGATAAGCACTGTCTCGTATATTGACGATTACGTGTTTGCTGGAAGCGAGCTTGATGGGCTGTTTATAGTGAGGAGAGGAGAGAATGGATTCGAACTTGTCGACCATATTCTGCCGCGTTATATAAATGATATTGAAACAGGAATAACGGTAAACGCCATTTCAGCATCGCAATACTCATTCTACGTTGCTGCGGGAGACCGGGGAGTTCTGGTCTTCGAGAAAGATGGATTCACACTCAGGCAGAAATCTGAAATTCCGGTCAGCTACGCAATGGATGTAGCGGTTCTTGATGGGGAGGTTTTCGTAGCAGATTCCAGGGAGAGAAAGATAAAGATTTTCAGTGAGGCAGATTGTATTCTGAAGGAAAGCTATAGCACAGACAGTACTCCTAGAGAGCTTGTCCCCGTCAACGACTGGCAGCACAACAGGAAGATGATTCTGTGCCGTTTTGATGATTCAATCTCTGTTTTCAGCAGAGATGGTTTTCAAGAACTGTTTTCCCTGAGAGGCACCTTTTTCGGTATAGTAGAGCCGAGATACCTCTTCAACTAGCCTTTTCTCGAAGAATGGAGAGACGCACCACTAACAAAGTACTTCGAAAGCGCGAGAAAGAGAATGAGAATGGGGATGCTTGCAATAGCGGCAGCCGCCATCATAGCACCTTCATTTGTGTGCTTTTCCATTGCGAATTTGACGATGTAAAGGGGAATGGTCTTCATCTCTTCGCTTTGTGAAATCAATAGCGGCCATAGAAGATTGTCCCACTGGGTTCTGAATGTAAGAATTGCCAGAGTTGCGACAGCAGGGGCGCTGTTGGGAAGTATTATTCTCAAGAAGATGCTGAATTCACCAGAACCATCGATTCTTGCGGCATCAATTATCTCGTCTGGAAACGTGATAAGGTATTGTCTCATCAAAAAAATGCCAAACGCGTTTATTAGAAATGGAAGTATCAGGCCTACATAGGAATTTTGAATCTTCAGTGATGTGGCTACCAAATAGAGGGGAATCATAATGGCTTCAAAGGGAATCATCATTGTTGCCATTATCAGCAGAAAGACAAGATTTCGACCCCTGAAAGGAAACTTCGCCAATCCGTATCCCGTGAGGACTGAAAGAAAAACGGTGGAAATCGATACTATTCCGGCTACGATGAAAGAGTTAAGAATGTTCCTGGGAAAAATGAAACTCCCGTCGTTTCCTCTGATTGCCTGCCAGTAATTCTCCGTGTATAGATCCTTTGGGATCCAGGGATAAGGCATCTTCAAGATTTCCTTTGATGGCATCAAAGAAGCGGTGAACATGAACAATATAGGAGCCAGAATCACAATAGCAGTGAGAATAAGGAAGGCCCAAATCAAGACGTCGAATACGATTGATTGCTTCTTAATTGTCTTCATGATAACCTCCCTAATAGTCGACCTCTCCACCTGATCTGCTTACTCTGAACTGGAGCCAGGTGAAGAATAACATTAGCCCGAATAGCAGTATACTCATCGCGCTTGCTCGACCGATATTGTGGTCCCTTATAGCAGTATTGTAGATGTTAAGTGTTATTACGTTAATCGGTTCGGTCGGGGCTCCCGATTGGGTAAATAGATATTGAGTGCTAAATGTCTTCAGACACTGGAGCATTGACATAATGGAGACTAGAACAGTAGTCGGTTTCAGCAAGGGGAGAGTTATGTGCCAGAAATCTTTCCAGCCGTCGGCTCCGTCAATTCTCGCGGCTTCGTGCAGGCTTTGAGGAACACTGGCCAATCCTGTAATGAATATGATCGTGAAGTAACCGATGTACTTCCAGAAGTATACCAGTATTGTGGACAGCCTAACCATTCCTGCTGTGGCGAGCCATTTGTAGTCTTTACCTACAGTTCCAAGCAACGTGTTCATGGTGGTGTTGGCCAGACCCCTGGGATCGAATATGAGTAGCCAGATAGCTGCTGCCACTACAGAAGAAAGTACTGCTGGAGAGTAATAGGCCATCTGAAAGAATTTGTGAAATCTCCGTCTCGACATTATGAATACAGCAAGCAGAAGGCTGAAGATCACTATTGGGATGAATGTTCCCAATGTGAATATAAAGGTTGCCTTAACAGAATTCCAAAAGTCCGGAGATTTCAAGAGATACTCATAGTTTGAAAATCCGATGAATGTGGGTGGACGAAGATCAAGCAGTCTCTTTCTGAAGAGACTCGTATAAAATGCGTTGATTATTGGGTAAAAAGAAAAAACGGCAAAAAAAGCCAGAGAAGGTAGAACAAAAAACCAGCCCCACCTTGCCTTCTTGTGTTCTATACCCCTGTTGAAGATGCGTTTCAAAGGTAAGGCTCACCCCTTTCTGAAGGAAATGCCCGCCGAAAGGCGGGCAATTTATCTAGTACTGATCGTCCAATACTTCCTGCACCTTTCTGCGAAGTGTATTTAGAGCGTCTTGAGAGCTCACTCCGCTCAGCATTACCGATTCCACTGCTTCCTTTATAAGAGACTGAATCTTTGCAGAACTCTCAGAAAAATAGACGACTGTTGACTTTTCAAGATCAGAGATGAAGACATCGGAATAAGGATAGTTCTTGAATGTCTCTGATTCAAGAAGATCGTTTGTCGGTATTATGATTGCCACCTCTTCAAGATATTCCTCAGCATGACTCAGCATATATGAAATGAATTTCCAGGCCATTTCCTGATTTTCCTTCGGCTTCTGCGAATTGACCATGTAATAGTGACCATAATAGTGAGCCGGGACATAATTCACAGCATCTTCGAACTGTGGGAAAGGAACGACCATAAACTCGCCGCTATCGTAGAATTCCGGATTATCTGCCTTTATTCTTGCCAGTTGATATAGCCCGGTTGTGCACATGCCAATGTCGTTGTTGTCCATATTGAAGAGACTTCGTGCGTTTTTGTAAGTTGGCGAACCTAGATTTTGCCCATTGGGCCCCCATGCAGCCATGTAATCTAGGAAATTAAGCCAGGCTTCATCGTTGATTATCGCAGTCTTGCCATCATCGCTGACAAGTTTTCCTCCCATCTGTTCAACTAGTGGCATGAACGCAACTAGATAGTATGGATATCTGAAGTCGAAGCCTCTCCGGGTGATGATCTCGCCCTCTCTTATCGTAAGTTTCTCGGAAACTTCCATCATTTCTTCCCACGTCTTGGGATAGTCGACTTCCGGGTCGAGACCGGCATCTCTGAAGACTTTCTTGTTCATCAGAATACACCAGTTCGTAATTTCCAGCGGGAGACCATAAACCTCACCTTCATAAATCACAGGATCCAGTGTCCCGGGTAGATAAGAGGCGAGCAGATCTTCCTTGTTAGCGAATCCTGCTGCTTCGTAACTAACAGGTGCGACTCTGCCATTTACGATGTAGGCAAATTCGTCTTCGATTGACATATTGAAGATATCCGGACCTTGATTAGCGGCAAAAGCGGTAAGTATTAGCTCTTGAATCTTCGTTGAAGACTGGGTTACCCTCTTTATTACGACATTGGGATACATTTCTTGGAATTCCTCAATGAAGCGTTCTTCAAGTGGTGTTCTGTTCGGATCTTCATGAGTCCAAAACTCCAGTTCGATGGTGTTTGCAATTAGCATTGCAGAGCTTAGAAGAAGAGCCATGAGTAGAACAAGAAGAAAACGCCTATTCATTAAAACACCTCCCCGTGGAATTGGAGCAGCTGCTCCTAATTACATGATACAACCTTTAACTTGATATCAGAAGTTTATTTTGGGTCGATAAAGACCATTGAAGGCCTTTCTTGCAGCAATAATGATGTAGTATTAACTAATGCAAACAAATCATAGCAATTGCAAGTCAAATTCTGGGGAGGTGGCCTAATGAAAAAGATAGTGATTGTTGTGTTGGCAATAGTCTTTTCTTATTCTATTTTGTCAGCTTTTTACGTAAACTATACAGAGCTTGCGGCAACGGAATCTTTCGCCCTTGAGCAAAGCATAGGCAGCAAGACAAAGAGTGTCAGCTTCACTGTGCTTTCTGGAAGAGATTCCGACACAGTCAGTGTAATTATTTCCGGCTGGCTCTTTGATCCCGGAATCGATGCAAAAGAGCTGGAAGCCTCTATCCAGTTGATTGGAAGCGGAGAGTATTATGAGAGAAGAATTGCGATGGGTAGAGAAGGTATGTATTACGTGATAGACCCCTTCCTCCTTTCATTTGAAAGTGGGTATTCATTGGCAGTTATGGAGCTTAGAATTGATTATCACAGACAGTTGGAGGTTGAAGTGAAAGAGCTGAACTTCATGAGCGTTTCCTTGAAGACAGACAGAAGGACCGATCCAGGACTTCTACTGGGAGAGATTCGTGAGGAAGTGTTTGTCGAGACCAGAACTATTAGTGGGGAAGCAATTGTAATAATTGAGGCGGGAGAGAAGTCCACAGGAGGATACAATATAGGAATAAGAAGCGTCCGCCTAATCGAAGACAACACTATCGAAGTCATTGCCGAACTGCAGATGCCGGGAAGCGGTGACTTTGTTACTCAGGCTTTCACATATCCAAATAAGGCAATCAAGATAATGGATCTCCAAGCCGGAGCTTACCGGCTTTCAGTTAGACTGGAATCACTCAAGGATGGGGAGTTGGTCGAGACCGCTCTGTTCAACTCAAGTTTCTCCGTCGAGTAATCAAACCATTGATCTTTCGCACATAAGCGTCGGCATCGAATTTTCTTTTCAATCCATTTGAGTTCATATACCTGACTTTCCCAAATATTGGACGTTCGGGCCAAGCTCTATCATGTTTTCCGAAGCACCAGAGAATGCCGGCATAACCGTTGGGATCCCTGCCGTCGATTTCATATTTGTCGTTAAGTTGAATTGCCACGCGTATTGCAGTCTCTGGATCAGAGTTCCATTCAAGCAGCTTCTTTCCCCAGTACATTCTCATGTAGCCATGCATCTTCCCATTTAGAACCATTTCACTTTGAGCGGCGTTCCAGTAGAAATCATCTGTTTCTCCTCTCTCAAGTTGCGACAGGGAATAAACTGGATCTCTTCTGTCATTTCTATGATCATTCAGGGTCTTCTGGGCCCAAGAGGGGAGCGATCTAAAGGAGTCGTAGTAAGCATTGTAGAAAGCAAAATTCATACTCAGTTCTCTCCTTACAATCAGCTCTTCGATGTAGGCATCTGTTCCTGGTGAATGAGACTCGAAGACTTTCCTGGTGATGTAGCATGGAGAAATTTGCCCGAAGTGGAGAAAAGGACTCATCTGCGACAGGCAATCACAGTTGGGATCATTTCTATCTTCCACAAACCTATCTATCTTCATTTCAATGAATCTTTGAAGCATTGCCTTTGCAGCTTCCTGGCCTCCGCGAAAATCGGTGACGATGGGTACACTCTGATCCACATCAGCAAGAGAGAGTTCGTCGAGATTGAGTGAACCTTCGAATTCAATTCTGGGGCTGCTAGATCTGAATTCTACGGGGGAAAAATCACTGACAAATTCCGGTACCAGTTCCATTACCTTCCGCCTGAAAGTGGCTGCGCTATATTCTTCTTTTGTACTGGCTGTCTCTACAGGGACAACAACATTAGTTTCAACTGCTAACACAGAGCACTTCACCAGACTCGCGAGCTCTTTTCTCCAAGCAATCTGGTGTCTGAGATACCCGACATCTGTGATGATTTCGGAACAGTCTTGCGATACAGAAGGCAATATATACGTGGGATCGCCCTTAAGGATGACGAATCGTATTCCGGAATTCTCCAGTCGATACTTGACATCTCTCAACCCATCAAGCACAAAGCTGAAGCTTCTTAGGTTAGCCGATGGGTAATCGACAACTATTATGAAAAGCACAACAAGCGGGACCCCGAGAGTCTTTGCTTCTTGCTTTGCAAACTCAAGTGCATGATTCTCATCTGTCCTTTGAGAGGCCTGCATCCAGTACAAAACGAACTCTCCGCTCCCACTGGTTTTTTCATTGAGCCTGTGAATCCTTTCTGTCTTCATTTCCCCGATCTTCCTTTACCCGAATCAGTTATCTCAACAAGCTCCGATGGATACGGTTCAAAGAATGTTTGAGTGGATAGATACTCGCTTTCAAAGGCAACGACGTATGAACGAAGAATATAAAGAGGAACGCTAAGAGGTATCATTCCTTCTCGATATCTGTCGAGAGTATCCAGAAAGAATCGCTTTTCCGAAGAGGATATGTAGTCTGAAAAGTAGCCAAGTCCGTGCATCAAAACATTTATATGCGAAGTGTGTTTTGGTGGGGTGGACATCGTCTTGTAGAAGTGAGAGGCATAATCATCATAAACGTCTCTAAGTTCTCTTGAGTCCATATTTCCAATGATCCTTCCCATAATTCTCATTTCATTCTGATTGTAGGACATGAACAGCAGCTTGTTTTCAGATTGAAATTCAACCAGGCCCTTTCTGGTAAGCTTGCCAGAAAGATCCCTGAAACGCGTGACGGTGAAGAGAGTTGTCAAGAAATGTTCTCTTATGATGTAATTGGATAATCTTCCTTCGTCTTCGATCGGAAGACAGTCGTATTTTGCAAGTGCAGCTGCTCCAAAGAATCCAGCGTCTCTGCCTGAGGATACAACTTTGCCTTCTGCGGGATAAATCTTAACATCCTTTACTCCACATGTAGGTGAAGCTGCTTTGAGAACAAATCCGTCTACTCTCTCCAGGCTGTCGAGAAATTCACTTGCAAAGACCGAGAGTCTTTCAGTAACGTCGATGCCTGTCAGTGGCTGAATAAGTCTTATTCCATTTGCTTTTGAAACCATTCTTATGGGTGCCCGTGGAACACCGAGCCCAATATCAAACTCGGGACATACTGTTAAGTAGTTTACATATTTGCCCAACCTACTCACGAATTTGCTGGGAATCATCTGCCCATTGTATCTGCAGCTTTCGAATCCCAGACATCTACTTACTACAACTTCCGGTCTGATTTGCGGCAACTAAGTGGCCTCCCTTTTCACTCTAGAAATCCAGTAATCTCTTCAGCTACTCTCATGGGAAACTCGATAAAGGGAGCGTGCCCCGCGCCCTCAATTACTTTTAGAACGCTGTTTGAAAGCTCTCTAGTTAGCTTTTCTCCATAATCCAGAGGAGAAATCTCGTCTAACTCTCCCCATAGAATCAGTGCGCTGCAGTCGATCTCAACAAGTGATTGTGAAAAGGGACCTCTGTCATTGCCCCTCATGAATTCATACAAGAAAGAGGCGGTCATACGATCTACAAGCGCAAAGTACTTCCCAAACTCCTCAGACTCGAAGTTGTTTCTATCTCCAAGTTTTTTTAGATAGATGAATCTTTGAATTGGATATGTTTGATAAAAGAACCTCATTACGGTCCAGGTGAGAATTTTGCTGCTCGACAGAAAGTCGGGCAAAAAATCTCTCTCTCCATATGGAGAGGCATCTATTAAAACAAGACTTTCAATTCTTTCCGGGTAATAATACGCTATGTTCAAACCTATTTCTCCTCCCAATGAATGGCCAATAATATCAGCCTTTTCAATGTTCAGAAGGTCCATCAAATCAACAGTAAGGTCGGCGTACCCTTTTACTGAATAATCGCCTTTGTTAGAAGCAGTAGACAAACCAAACCCGGGCAGGTCTATAATGTAGATTCTTCTATTTGCTGAGAGAAGCTCTGCCAATTCTTGAAATTCGATATGAGATCCCGGGAATCCATGAATCATCAAGATCGGCTTGCCTTCTCCAACGATCTTCAAGAAAAGCTCCTCTTCATCTACTTTTAGATACCTTCCGTCTCTTTCTATCCGGTTAAAGTAGATCCTTGCCATCGTCACACTGAAAATACTGTTCACCACTAAAAGCGCCAAACCGATGAGCAGAATAAAAAAGAGAGCCTTAAATACTTTCATCCGGGACACCCCTTTTCGGGAAGTTCTGAAGTAACAATAATATACCATTTTTTTGTTATGAAGGTAATTTCGAAGCTTTGATACAAAAGCCATTGATTCAATACGCTTTCATCAACAAAACCCTGCAAGAAATCGCTCAAAAAATCGGTGAACCACTACTATTTTCTCTTTTTCATCTTACCAAGAAGTTCAGCTGCTTGTTCCGGGTTTAAATTACCCTCTTCGAGTTTTCTGATGATCTTTGAAGCCTCTTGAATCTGACGATTTGCAAGTTCGAATCCCAGACTCGTAACCAGTTCTTCCAGTTTGCTCCTTGCAGTTGGATAAGAGATATTCAGCTCTTTCTGAAGTTCTGAAAGATTGCCTCTGTTCTTGACAAAAATCTTGAGAAAGTCCAGTAGCTCGTCAGGAAGGGAAAGCAGTTCGTCTTGCGAAAACGTTCCGATTATTCTGGTCTTGCATTTCTGACAGGTATACTCCGTGATTGCTAGAACTCCACCGCAGCTAGGACACTTGTCAAGTCGCTTCTTCATTGAGCTCCCTCCATCCTGTAGCAAAAAGATCACTCCCCCGATAAAAAATGATATCAGCTTGACCAGTAAAAAGTCAATGGAAAAGAGACCAGTATATGGAAGAGTTCCATATTTTAGTCCTCCACTTAATAAAAGTGGATACATTAATAACAATATTTGATTCTCGGATTGTAAAAAATGCATTATTTGCCAACAAATATCGGGATTTAATCTCTGCAGATTCTTGATCAGTGAGATCGTGCAAAGCGAAGCCGGAAATCCTCAATGTTTGCTATCTGAGGGGGCCTTATTAGAAGTTCTCTGGAACCCATGTAATAATTGTACTTCGAGAAGCAACAGCCGGTTATCTATTCAATGATCGTCTGTTTGGTCTCTATGCCAAACTTTGATACAATTATGGCCGCGAATATGCTAAGAGAAGACATGAATACCATTACGACAAGTACACTTCCGGTGATTCCCATAATCAAGCTTGTGAAGTATGGTGCGACTATCCCGGCCGCTCTTGCCATGACTCCTGACGTTCCATTTCCGAGTGCACGCATCTCCGTGGGATATAACTCGGGCGTATAGGCGTAAACCATTCCCCATGCTCCAAGAACAAAAAGAGAAATTAAGACGCTTGCGAACAAGAGAAGCCCTGAGCTGCTTACAAAGGCGATGATAATTGAGGAAACTGCCATCCCGCCGAAGAAGAATATGAGGGAGGGCTTTCTTCCGATCTTTTCAATAAGCAGTGCTGCGGCCAAATACCCGGGAATCTGCATAATCAACATGAAAAAAGTGTACCAGAGCGATGAGACGGGAGTCAGACCTTTTGACATGAAGATCTTAGGCGCCCAAGTGTAAATTCCATAATAGACGAAGCTTACAGCAAACCAGCTTGTCCAGATCATGATAGTTCTTCTGGCAAGGCCACTCCTGAAAAGACCAAGAAGCGGTTGCTTTGACATCGCATGCATTTCAATCTCTTCGTCAATGTTCCTTCCAAGTATTCTCTCAAGTGCAGACTTTCCCTTCTTCATGAACTCGTATTTTGGACTTTCTGGAAGGAAGAAGGAAATTATTAGAAGTGGAATGCTGAATATTGCGAGGAAATAATATGACCAGCGCCATCCGAGAATGTCCAATGTGATCATCGTGAATCCCCCGGTAACAATGCTTCCAATTGCCCAGCTAGATTCGAGAAGAGCAAGATAGAGACCTCGGATTCTTATTGACGAAAACTCAGTCAAGTAGGCATTGACTACGGGCAGAAGGCCACCATAACCGAAACCAGAAATAAACCTTCCTAGGGAGAACATTCTCATTGAAAGAGAAGTTCCCGTAATCCCTGTTGCGAGGCCGGCAATCAATAGAAGAAAGAGGTTTGTCCATTTTCTTCCAAATCTATCGGAAATAGCACCGGAAAAGAGTGCGCCTAATAACATTCCTGCAAAGACTGAGCTGGCCATCATGTCTTGATTTCCAGCAGTGCCCGTAAGATCAACTATAATCGATGGAAGCGTTAATGAAGTGATCATTACTCCACCGGCCACGAGCATCCACTCAAGTGAAGTCAAGATAAGCAGCCTGGTTCTTCTGGCAGAAGTTACATACTTCTGAATTACTTCGTCAATGTTCATGAGAGCCTCCTTCAGGTAGCCAAAAAGCCATTTCTTTCCAATTTGCCTCTTATTCTTCCAAGAGTCTCTTCTGTATCTGCCTCTATTGTGTGAAGATGAACACCGTCCTTCGAAAGGCTAAGAAGTGGTACCGCATGAGATGCTTTCAATGCTGCGATGAATCTGCTAAGATCGTCCATGTTCGACAGGTTCAATTTCCCTTTCAGTTCCCCATATACGGCATGAATTATGCTTACATCGATAACGCGTCCACCTGCTCTAATTATCTCCGAAAGCTCTCTATAAATTTCCTCTTCTGAGTGTTTCACCGAAACGACCATTTTGCAACTCTTTTTTCCATTGAGAACGTACCCTCTTGCAGTCGACGATATGTTGAATTCTCTTTGTCTCAGTTCTCCAATGTCCTTCACAATCATCTGTCTGCTGACGCCGGTCTCTAGAGAGAGAGCCTGTCCCTTTACGGGACTGGTTGAACGTTTCATGACTTCAATAATGAAACGTTGTCTTTCGAGCTTCTCCATCTTTCACCTCCTGCAACGGTCACATTATAGCAGCTACTTCACAGCAAGTTCAATCCAAAAAAATATGCCCCGAAGGGCACATTAAAGAGTTCAATAAAGCTGGTGGCAAGGGACGGAATCGAACCGTCGACACACGGATTTTCAGTCCGCTGCTCTACCTGCTGAGCTACCTCGCCATCAATCTGGTGGAAGCGACAGGGGTCGAACCTGTGGCCTTCTGCTTGTAAGGCAGACGCTCTTCCTCTGAGCTACGCTTCCACCGCTGGCGCCCTCACGGGGATTTGAACCCCGGTCGCCGGCGTGAAAGGCCAGTGTCCTAGGCCACTAGACGATGAGGGCCGAAGCACGTATTTTATATTACACTATAAACTCCTCACGGTCAAGAGGTCGAAGCTTCTTTCGTAGTTGCAGTACACCACTTTCTGATCTTCAACGAGCTTTGGGGAGGGTTTTTTCATGATAGAATCTTGAAGAAAGGGGTGATCATTGTGCCGATTGACTTCAGAATGACGAAGAAGGGGCTGATACTTCTAATTGATTCGTACAGGAGCGTCGATGAATTGAGACAGGATATCATGAAAAAGTTTGCCGACGCAAAGGACTTTTTCTCGGAGGGCGATGAAATTTCCTTGATGCTCACTCAGGATACTAGCAAACCGGATGATATAGTGAAGATTGTCTCTTTATTGAGCGACCTAGGAGTACACGTTAAAGATATTCTTGTGGGGAGTATGGAGCAGAAGGATGTAAAGGTCGGTCAGAAGTACGATCTTGTTAGAGAAAAGATCACAGAGGTGCGGGGAGCACAAATTATCAGAAGGAATCTGAGATCGGGACAAATAGTTGTTCATAACTACGATGTAGTGGTTGTTGGGAATGTTCATCCCGGTGCGGAAGTTATCGCAGGTGGTAGCGTAGTCATATTTGGGAGTGCAAAAGGTGTACTCAGAGCTGGTTACTCTCAGGGTGAGACGGGAATCATTGCTGCAATTGATTTGCAGCCTTCGCTAATTCAGATAGGCAATTTCTTAACTCAGGAATACGATCATTTTGATGGCCCTGCGGTGGCTCACGTCAGGACCGGCAGGATTGTAGTTGAAGAGGCAGATGATGTCAAGTTTGAAGTAAAGGGGGAGGCGAGTTGAGTTTAGCCCATTTGTTAAAGGATCTCTCCGATGCTTTTGGACCTGTGGGATATGAAGATGAAGTACATTCAGTGATTAGACGAGAAATAGGTCCCTTTGTTGATGAGATCTTTACAGATCAGATTGGAAATCTCGTTGCAGTCAAAAAAGGAACAGGGAAGAGAATAGGGATATTTACTCATGTAGATGAAGTCTCTCTGGTGATTTCCAAAATCGATGAAAGAGGCTTCGCCAGATTTGAAGAACTTGGAGGTATAGATCCAAAGGTTCTTATTTCTCAAAGGGTGAGAATAAAGAGCAGAGATGGAAAGGAAAGATACGGAGTTATCGGGATGCTCGCTCCGCATCTCCAGAAGAAAGAGTCTAGAGGAGAAGTGCCTTCATTCGACGAGCTATTCATCGATGCTTCAATCAACCCCGATTATTCAAAGATCGACATTGGTGATCTTGCAGTTGTAGATTTTTCGGCATTTGAGATGAACGGAAAAATCTCCGGAAAAGCTCTAGATGATAGAGCCTGCGCAGCCATTAGCATAGAGACTGCGAAAGAGCTTTCGAAGTATCTCTCAACTCCTACGGTCTACTTCGTGTTTACCACAAGGGAAGAAGTTGGAGCAATTGGAGCTAAGGGCGCCGCCGAATTGCTGGAAATAGATCTCGGAGTTGCAATGGATGTAACTCATCATGATAAAGAGAGCGATATTGAGATCGGGAAGGGGCCGGCTCTATCTGTTGGCGGTCCAAACATTCACAAGGGATATTTCAAATTGCTTGATGATTACGCGAAGGATAAGGAATTCAAAGTTCAATATGAGTTCGGATCGGGACGAACGGGAACCGATGCAGACAACGTCCAGATAGCCGGAAGTGGTGTTCCAACACTGCTTCTTTCCCTTCCACAAATGTTCATGCACACCCCGGTTGAAGTCGTTCAGATTAGCGATGTTGCGGGCACAGCACGATTGCTTGCAGGTTTCTTTATCTCGCTGAACGGAGGCGAGAGCCTATGAAACTTGAGAGACTGAAGAAGCTGTGTGAATTACCAGGGATTTCGGGATTTGAGGAAAAAGTTTCCTCTTTCATTAAGGAGATCGTTGAAGACAGGGTTGACGACATCTGGATAGACACAGTTGGAAACTTGATTGCCCTTAAGAAGGGAAATGGGAAGACCTCGAAGAAACTAATGCTTCTGGCTCACACGGACGAAGTCGGACTAATGGTAAAGAAGATCAATGAAGATGGCACACTGTCTTTCACCAATATTGGAGGAGTCGATCCTAGAGTGCTAATGGGTAAGAAAGTCTTGGTGGGGGAAAGCCTTACT
>Ga0209164_1000291_pt1 | contig 138568 bp, 128 predicted proteins | sample MTBNYHSulfiMetaG_FD_187458 | JGI IMG/M metagenome (GOLD analysis project Ga0209164, IMG submission 187458) | Enrichment culture microbial communities from rom New York Harbor, USA that are MTBE-degrading - MTBE-NYH (New York Harbor Sulfidogenic)... | ecosystem: Environmental > Aquatic > Marine... | reverse complement strand
GGAAGGTAAGTGATCTGGCTCTTTTGGGACACTCACCAAAACTGATGGGTCAATTACTCGGCCCCGGGTGGGTCAATTACTTGGCCCTCATGACCTCCAACTGGGTCAATTAACATGGTCCTCGACAATTTCCGGGCGCTTCATTCCGCTGACATTTCCCTTCACCCCGGCCTAAATATTCTTATCGGTCCAAATAACGTCGGCAAGTCCACAATCCTCACAGCTATTGACCTCGTTTTGAATCCGAACATCCAATGGTGGCGAAGGGACGTTCTCAGCGAGCTTGATTTTTTCCGTGGCAGGACCGACCAGCCAATCGAAATAGAGGTTTTGATAGGGTGCGGTCGGGAAACGTGCGCTGACGAGGAAAACAAATGCCCGCGCCTTGAGGTAAATACTGAGGACAGGTCCGAGCTGTGCCGATTGGCGGAAAGGGCCATCCCCTGGGACAACATAAACAAGCGATTTCTGAAAGTGGGTGAAATGGAAGGCGCTGAACAGATTGAGAATAGCCTGCGCCTCAAGATGACCGCGACTTTCGAAAAAGCTGAAGGGTATGTAGAAACAGCCCATCTTGTCCTAAACGAAGACGGAAACGAATGGACAACCTTGACCAATCCGATGAAGGAGTGGATTGGTGCCCGCTTTCTCGCATCCAATCGCGACCCCATGGCGGAATGCAGGCTGCAATACAATTCGCTTCTTTCCAGGGCGATAGGCGATATCAAGGCCTGGCGGATCAGGTGCGCAAAGGAATTCCGGCAGGCGCTTACCCCGATTGTGAAGGAGCTTTCTGAAAGCCGTGCGACCGAAATCATAAACCTCATAGACAGGACCACCAAGGATATCGGCCGCGCTCATGAAGAGGAGACTGTCCTCAGCCTTGGGGACGTCCGAAGCCACGACATAGTCAGGCAGATAGAGCTTTGCCGCAGGGGAAGCGATGGCGAGGAAGAGGAAAGGGAGAAATGGGAAATCCCTTTCTCCCGGCAAGGCAGGGGGCTTCAGAATGTCGCATCCCTAGTTCTAGGCATCCAATCGCAAAGCGCAGCGCTGCTTTCAGGCTTTTCCATCATAATGCTTGAGGAGCCCGAGCAGAACCTGGAGCCCCAGATGCAAAGGAGTTCTGTAAAGTCTGTCAGGGCCCTTTGCGGCAGCGATGCCCAGATCATAATGGCCACCCATTCTCCGTATGTGCTCTCATCCATCATTGACCTCAAAGGGGTTCAGAGGCTTGCGAAATCACGCGACGGGGAACTCGCTTGCGTTGACCTTGGGGCTGTCTCGCCCGATGGGTGGGATTTTCTCCAGCTTCGAAAAAAGGTCCCGCATGACATGGAGCTGCTTGAGGCGCTATTCTCCCCTATTGTCGTGATTTGGGAAGGGGATTGTGAGGCAGGGCTCTACCCCACCTTAATGAGACAACTGGCAGACTACCCCTCAGAGTGGCTTGCCGGGGTCAATGCGGGCGACGCTGGACTTGCTCGCGCATGCTCGTGGTTTAAGCAGGCCGGATACGAGACCGTCGTTGTCCTTGACGGAGACTCCCCGGGAACCCTTGCCAGCCTTTCCACCGAGGGGATAGGATTCCTTGCTTTGCCAAAAGACAAGAAGCTTGAGCACATTGTCTCAGATGCTCTGGCTGGAATGGAGGAAGGCACTGCGGCGAAAATCCTTATTTCTGGAATAGGTTTTTCAGGAGAAATCAACTGGCATAATGAGTTCCCCACCATCTGGCCTGCGCTGGCAGGGCTCTTCAGAGAAAAAGGGCTTGAGAGAAAAGCCTTGCCAACCGACGTGGCATTGGCGGAAATTGCTGGCGCTGCATCCAGGATAGGTGGCTCCCAGCTCCCAATCGACCTGCACAGGGTATTGGTGCTAAAGAAAAGCCGGCGTGCTTACGAGACTATTGCTTCCTGCCTGCACCAGGAAGGAAAGATTCCCGCCATCTGCAGCAAAGTGCTGGAAGTCCTCAAGGAAATCTGGAACGGCCAGCGTTCTTCCGGCCAGTACCAGTTTGATGATTCGGGAAATATCCAGAGCTACACAGCTTGATTTGCCATGGAAATCTCAGAAGATAAGAAGCGCATTCTTGCCGAGATTGAAGTAGGTACGGCGGTGATTATCGAGGGCGAAGCCGGGACCGGAAAGACCGTCATGGGAGTGCTTTGCGGCCAGAAGCTCCTAAACTCTGTGCTCTCCTGGCAAAAGGTGTTGTACCTGACTTTCTCCAAGCTTGCCAAGCGCCAGATAAACGAGTGCGTCGACAAAATGACTTCTTCTGGAGTTTTATCGCCGGAATCTGCCAGCCGCATGGAGGTATTGAACTACCATTCGCTCTGGTGGCATCTTATAACGAAACAATACAGCTTCCTTGGGATTTCCCAGGAGCCCTTGCTCTGCACTCCTGAAGAAACCAGGAAGCTGGCAAGAGAGCTGATGGGGCAGATGCCTTCAGGCATAGTGCCAACAGGCTTGGCTAGGAAGAACGGCAACATCAACTTAAAGAAAGAACACCTCCTTGTAGGAGCACTTTCAGGCTCGGCCGCTGTGTATGCGCAGTGGGGGCCGGAGAATTTTGGCCGCCGAGCTAAGGACTTTGTAGGCGGCCAGGATTTTCTCAACTGGGGCAGGGAGCAGATTTTCAGCCGGAACAGGAAGGGGTTGTTTTCGCACGCTGAGACAGTGTGCTGGGCCCATTCGCTCCTGACGAGCCATCCTAATGAATTGGGTCTGATGCGCGAAAAACTCCCGATTGTCATCATTGATGAGTTCCAGGATACAGATATTGCCCAATGGGACATCATACAGCTCCTTGCGCCAAAGACCCTGATAGCAATGGCCGACTCTGCCCAGACTATTCATATTTGGCGGGGCGCAGACCCAGGCAGAGCCCAGCAGCTGAAAGCGTTTTGCCAAGGTTTGCCTATGTATAGAACGCTGGGGATCAGGAGGCTGGATACCCTCCACAGGGCTCCAAAGCCCATGTCCGCCCCTGCAAACATAAAGTGGATAGCACTAAAGGATTCGGCAACGCCCGGCAATGCCTACAAGATGAATCTTGCCAAGAAACTCGCCAAAGCCAAGTGCAAGGAAATTGCAAGAAAGAACGCTGGGGACAGCAGGACAGTCGGTGTCCTTTGCCTTACCAATGAGGTTGCGGATGACATGACCTCATTTTTCAGGGAGCGCCAAATCTTTCCGAAAGGGGGCCACAGTTCCGAGATTCCCTGCATGAGGCTCGGCGCTGATAATTCGCCATTTGAGAACGCGCGAGAGCTTATCTTGCAATTGCACGAAGAGGTTTCCCGGATGTCGCACGGAAAATTGCAGGGTCTACTGGCAAACTCCCTTTTGCAGAAATTTGTCCCATGCCAAATCAAGAACTGCTCGGCAACCAGCAGGGACGAGGACTTGAAAAAGAGATGGAGCCGGGCTGGAAAAACCGCAGAGCTCCTTTCCAAGGAATTCGGAGCTGGCCTGAGGGAACTGGCGAGGTTTGCGGTTTCCCAGGCGCGGTCAATGAACTGCTATTGCGACTTGGGAATGGTAGGCTGCCTCAAGCACGTCGGAAGCGCGATATCCCGTTTGGGTATCAGGGGGTGGAAGGAGGTGCCGCCTGAGGAGAGGCGGCGGAAGATAGACGCTGCTGTCTTGCAGTACGAAAATGCGCTCGCCTCGTCCTGTTTGGCTGTACCCATTTCTGTAATGACCATCCACCAGTCAAAGGGCAGGGAATTTTCGGTTATCATCCTTCCTTGGTTTACCCATGTGCCCTGGTCGCCGACAGAATCGGGCTGGGATACATCCAACATCGAGCACGAAAATCTCTTCCACACAGCCTGCACGCGGGCAAAGGACGAATCCATCGTGATATTTCCGAAGGGTCAGCAAGCTATGTGGCCTGCGCAACGATGATAGAACATCCTGCCGAAATACTCTCATTTGTATTAGTTAGGATATTCCCGGACAGTTGAGCGTTTGAGCATGGCGATCGAGAAGGCACCAACTGATAATTTTTTAGCTCCGTGATTCTTTGTCGGCTGGCTGGCGTTATCCCCGGACACCTTGATCTTCAAAGGTGTTTCTTGAAAAAGGCGAGCTGATCGGCCACGCTTTTTTCGAAATTGTCTCCCAGGTAAATATCAAAGTGGCCGATGGGATAATGGATGACCGTGGCCAGGTTGCCCAGTCGTTGGGCGGTTTCTTCCGCAGCGCTGACCGGCGTGAGGTGGTCCTGGTCGCAGATTTGCAGCAGGACCGGGCAGCGCACGTCTTGGGCCTGCTTGACCGGCCGGTATTTATCCCCCCGGATGATGATGCGGGCGCAGACCTCGTTGACGAAGCCTTCCGGGGCCAGCCGGCCGAAGGCCACCCAGGCGTCCGGGGCGGGCATCATGGCCACGGTCCCCGGTCGGCCGACGAGGGGTATCTTGTGGGGCGAGAGGCCTAGCCAGGACCTGACCAGGTCGCGCTGGCCGTGCATGACCAGGCGGAGAACGTATTTCAGGCCCTCCCTTTTCATGAACTCCTCGCCTGCGGCCTTACCATCCAGCCCTGGACACTGGGCCGAGACACATAAAATCCTTTGGTCTTGGGCGGCCAGAGTAATGACATGTCCGCCACTAAGCGAAGTCCCCCATAAGGCGACTCTGGCCGGATCAACCTCCTCAAGACCCCGGGCGCACTCGATGGCTGCTCTCCAGTCCTCAAGTTGGTTTGGTATCCATAGAAGCTGACGGGGCTGGCCGCCGCTGGAGCCGAAATGCCGGTAATCGAACATCAGCACTGCAAAGCCGACTTCCTGAAAGCGAAGGGCATAAGCTTCCAAGCCCATGTCCATGGTTCCGCCGGCCCCATGTCCCATGATAATGCACGGGGCTGGGCCGGAAGGGTTTTGGGGTAGGTACAGCCGGGCGCTCAAGTTCGTTCCCTCGACCTCGAAGCCGACTTCTTTCCTTGGCCCATATCTTTCAGCCTCGATTTCAACACTCGCCTGATTTGACTTCTCAAGGGGCTGAACCGGGATTGAGAAACCGGGAACAACGGCCACAATGAGCAGATAGAGGCAGGCGGCGCCGATGAAGACGGCAACAATCAGTCCGAGGTAATATAATACGCTCATTGCTTTTCCTCCTTTCGGGTGAGCAGTCCATAAAAGATCAAGGTTCGGAGCTGCCGTTGATACCGGCCGAAATCGGAGCAGACCTTTTGCCAGGTTCCGTCTTTGACCAGTTCCCCAAGCTTCTCCACCACCAGCCATAAAAATTCGGGGTCAATATCGGGACGGATCTCCCCTCTATCCTGAGCTCGGGCGATGTTGCCCAGGTAGCGCCGTTTGCCTTGTTCAAGGACGTGGTCAATGGAGACCAGCTCGCGGATGAACTCGGCGTTGACCCGGTTGCCAAACTCAACTTTCCATTGAGTCATGAGATTGATTTTGTCCGGGAAAGGAAGGTCCAGAGTTTTGATTTCGTCGAATTTTCGGAAGCATTCGTCGACCAAGTCGTCCCTGATCGTTCGAACCAGGTCGACTTTATTGGAAAAATATTTATAGAAGGTCATTTTGCTCACGCCGGCTTCCCGGCAGACTTCTTCGACCGTGACCCGTCGAGCCCCAAAGCGGGAGAAGAGGTTTTCGCCGGCCCGGATGATCTGGTCACGCTTTTTTGAAGATTTTCTTTTCTTGGGCTTGTTCATTTCTGGTTCTTATTATTACTAATATTCATTTATTATACGAATATTGTCATTTATTATTGTAAATCGTAAATATTTGTCAAGGATAAAATAAGGTCGATCCGGAAAATCAGGACTGGTCCACAATCCGGACGCCGGAATTGGCCTCGAAATCCGAACGACGTGTGACGAAAAGGGGAATCGAAGAAAATGTGGGGGAGGGCGTAAATCTGCGTCAACGCGGCGGAAACGACAAAACCCCGAGGGGGTGATCCCACGAGGTTTTGTGCTAACAAATGACCGTCGAAATCGACGGATTGAATTTTGGCTCCCCGGGACGGACTCGAATCCCGCTTCCAGCGGGATTAACGGTTAAAATTTTTTGGCTCCCCGTGTGCAAACCTCTTCATAACCGTTCTCCGTTCGGATGTCAATCCGAAAGCGCTTATCATTCAACGAGTTATGAAAGAGTGCGCCGTTCCGGCGGGCCGGAAGCGGCGTTGAATCGCATTACCCCATCTCCGCGAGATGCCACAACTCATCACCGCGTCATCAGCGCGAACACACCCCAGCCCAGGTATTCACGCGTGTAAGCGGCGTAGCGCTCGGGTTCCGAGGTCAGTTGGGCTCGAACCTCTTTCGCCAACTCGTCGTCGGGATTGGCTTCAAGCCATCGACGCATGGTGAGCCATTTGGCCGCCTCATATCTGTCCCAACCGTCTTGTTCAGCCAGAACCATTTCAACGACGTCATAGCCAAGGCGGCCGAAAGACGCGAGAAGTTCTGGAAGCATGAGAAAGTCGGAGATTGAGTTGGCAAGACACCCCTTGGCAACATCTTCCGTCGGCGGTAACTGCCGCCAGTAGGGCTCGCCGATAAGGATGATCCCTCCGGTGCGCAGACTCCGCGCCAGAAGCTCCATTGTACCGGCGACTCCCCCGCCGATCCAAGTAGCACCGACACAGGCTGCCACATCGACCTTCTCATCAGAGACATAGCCGGCGGCATCGCCATGGATGAACTTGACTTGATCGGTGACGCCGAGTTCTTCAGCGCGGAGTTTCGCTTGCTCGGTGAACAACTGGCTCATGTCGATGCCGGTGCCGATGACGCCGTGGTCACGCGCCCAAGTGCACAGCATCTCCCCCGAACCGCTGCCGAGGTCGAGCACTCGGGCCCCCGATTCCAGACGCAGGGCCGCGCCGAGAGTGGCGAGTTTCTCGGGTGTGATCGGGTTGTGGATGCGGTGAGCGCTTTCGGTGATGTTGAATATCCGTGGAATGTCCAATGCAGAAAATCTCCTTACGGGTGTGAATAGATTCGGTCACTGCATAACTTGTGGCAGATGCAACAGCAGCGTCCTGCAGCGACAAGGGCCAAGTCGACGATATCCTTTGGGAAGCTCATCGCGCCTCTCCTGATTTGAGAAGCCGTTCCACCAGCTCCAAAGCGTCCACGGGCCAGAAGCACTCCGGGCGGGGACGGCGCACATGCGGTTGTCCGGCCGCAGGGCGGCAGTTCAGCACGCATTCGCTCCACTGGTCGGGAATCGCGTTCCGGCCTGGTCACGCTCAATATCCGCCGGACGATCTCCTGGATGGCGACTTCATCAAGGGAGTTCGGCTTCTCATGCATCCCGCCGTTACTCATCGCCCTCCTCCCGCCAGTCCAACTCTTTCTCCAGCGACGAGATGAGCTTTTTTATATGTTCGAGCAGTTCCGACAGGTCTTCAGTTACCACGATGTAGACGCGCTCCAGGTCCACCGCCCCGTAGTCGTGCGCGAGAATGTTCCTCATACCCACGATCTGGGTCCACGGGATAGCAGTTGCCCGGCGGCGCGTATCCTCCGAGACCTGCCGCGCCGCCTCGCCTAACACTTCCACGCAGCGTATCACGGCGGCCTGCGCCATATCGTCCGACAGAAACTCTTCCAGCAAGCGCTTACCCATGAACTTCCTCGCGCGCTCAGCGTGGATGCGCATATCCTCGCATTTGACCAGATCCCGCTCCCGCGGATCAAGCCGACTCATAGATAGGCTCCGTCCGCCTCAAGGCGAAACGCCGGAGATACTTGTTCGGAGAGTTCTCGACCGATGCCCTGGTCAAGAGGTCCACCTCGCGGTCTAAAAGAGTTTCAAGCTCTTCCTTGAGCTTCACGAACTCGAGGCCCATACGTATCCCCGGCTTGAAGGTCACGAGGACATCCACGTCGCTTTCAGGTCCGGCATCGCCTCTGGCGAAACTGCCGATGAGTTCCAGCCGCTCTATGCAGTAGCGCCGGCATAGTTCGACCAGTCGGTCGCGGTCTATGTGGAGATCATTTAAGACCATCGGTCGCCTCCGGGGAGTTCGAAACGTTGGAAGGGTCCCCCGCCTGCAACCCGGTTCTTAAATAAAGGAAAATATTAAACGGAGAATCGGCTGCGATGTCCGCCACGGGGTAACCCCTTGCAAAAACAGGGGAAGCGGGGCATCATCGCCCTCCGCTTCCCCCGCTCTATCCATTAATCCCGGACCATCAAAAGTCCGTAGTTTTTATTTGGCTCCCCGGGACGGACTCGAACCGCCGACCAAGTGGTTAACAGCCACCCGCTCTACCTGCTGAGCTACCGGGGATCAAACAGGAAGGTTATATACTCCTGATTTGTCTTCTCGTCAATCCCTTTTCAACATCTCAAAATCCAGCGGCTGTGTCAAGGCAGTTCGGCGGTTCGGGGCCTTGGCCGGCCGGTAACGGGAGGAAGGCCCCTCTACCTCAAGGCCAGTCCGTGAACAACGCCGTGGCAGCGGCAGGCCGTGGCCGTCAGGATTTTTCCCTTAACGGTCAAGGCGCGGTTTTCAAGATCGAACAGGTCACTCGGGCGATACCCCCCTAAACCCGGAGCCAACTGGCGGCTGCGGACCACCAGACTGGTATAGTCCGGCCAAGTTTTTTCGACTAAATCCCTAAACAAGGTCCCCCGGCGGGGCAGGCCGGTATAGGTGCAAATGTCGGCCGGTTCCGGGCAGTCCGGCGGACAGATGAAATCAGCGTAACTCAGATAATAGCCGCCTTGATCGGCCGGCAGGGGATGGGGCAGATTTGAAACAAATTCTTTAGGAACGTCAATCGGTTCGGCCCGGGGACCCAAACGGGTTTTAAGCCAGCGGTAAGCCAAATGAAAGGGCGTGCAGGGAACGATCCATTCCGGACCGTGCTCCGGTTTTAGGTTCCGCACTAAAAAATCCACGCCGTCAGCGACTTGGGTCTCGACGCTTCGAGAGTCGAGCTCGTTCAAGGCCGCCGGGTCGGGATCGACCGCCAGAAGGCGGGCCTGCGGTTTGACTTGCCGGAACACTTCAACCGCCCGCCGGCCGAAACGCCCGCAGCCGATGATCCAGATGTCTGCTGATCCAGCCTTCATCAAATCTTTCCTCCGGGCGATTCCCCGGCCGGCCTATTTTTCCTGGGTCAGCCGGGCGATGTCTTCCCGGTGGCCGATGACGACCAGAACGTCCGAGTCCTTGATCACGAAATTGGCCGGGGGGTTCATGGTGATCTGGTCCCGGAGGACATCCTTTATCCCGATGACGTTGACCCCATAGTCGCGCCTCACCCCGGCTTCGGCCAGGGTCTTGCCGATGAATTTTTCGGGCGGCACCACTTCGACTATGGAATATTCCGGCGAGAGATCAAGGTATTTCATGATCGAGGGCGAGCTGACGTAGTTGGCTACGTTCAGGGCCATGTCCCGTTCAGGAAAGATCACTTCGTGGGCCCCGACTTTCATTAAAATGCGCCCGTGGTCTTCACTGATAATCTTGGCGATGATCCTTTTGGCCCCCAAATCGCGGAGATGAAGGGTGACCAGAATGCTGGCGGCCAGTTCCTCGCCCAAGCTGACGAAAACGGCGTCCATGTTCTTGACTTGCAGGGAAGCCAGCAGGTTTTTGTCGGTAGCCTGGCCGACCAAGCCGTAGGTGCTGAAGCGTTGAGCGGCCTGGACCAATTCCTCGCTCTGATCCAGGCAGACGACTTCATGTCCCTGTTCGAACAAGGCCTTGACCAAGGTGGTCCCGAAATTGCCCAAACCGATCACGGCGAACTTGCCCATGGCCTCTCCTCTTTAGCCGACCATGACCTTCTCGGCCCCGTAATTATAAGCCCGGGGTCGGCGAGCCCGGCTGAGCAGGGCCATGGCCACGGTCAGCGGCCCGACCCGGCCGACGAACATGGTTAAAATAATAATAAATTTACCTAAAAGGGTCAACTCGGGCGTAATCCCCATGCTCAGGCCGACCGTGCCGAAGGCCGAGACCGTCTCGAAAAAAAGTTTGACGAAAGCATCCCTGGTTTGAGTGTGATCAAGATGACCGGTTTCACTGACCAAGAGCAGGGCCAGGGCTAAAGTGATTACGGCCGAAGCGACCAGCAGTATAGCCAGTCCCCTGGAAACTACTTCATCGGGCAAGCTGCGCCTGAATATATTGACCCTGGAAAAGCCCCTGGCCCGGCTCAGGCCCAGGGAGACCAGGAGGGCGGCGGTCACGGTTTTTATGCCGCCGGCCGTGGACCCCGGCGACCCGCCGATGAACATGAGCAGGATGGTCATTAAAATAGTGGTGTTGGTCAGGTGGGCGAAGTCAACAGTGTTGAATCCGGCCGTTCTTGGGGTGACGGCCTGAAAGAGCGCGACGATGAATTTGTGGTGAAAGACTAAATCTTTCAGGGCGTTGTTCCATTCCAAGGCGAGGAAGATCATGGTGCCCGAGACGATCAGGGTCAGAGTGGTCACGGTGACGATTTGGCTGTGAAGACTGAATTTGGACCGGCTTTTCCGGCCCAGTTTGGGCAGCTCGCTGAGAACGACGAATCCCAGACCGCCGGCGATGATCAAAGCGACGAAGATCAGATTGACCCCGAAGTGGGTCCGGTAGCCGGTCAGGCTGTCGGACCACAGGGAGAACCCGGCGTTGCAGAAGGCGGAGACGGCATGAAAAACGGCCAGATAGGCGGCTCGGCCCGCCGAATGGTCCCAAATCCAGAAATAAAAAAGACCCAAGGCTCCGGCGGCCTCAATTATCAAAGTCCAGATGACTACGACCCGAACCAAAGCCGCGACATCCTGGGCGGTTTGATGAGAAAAACTACCCCTGACGGCCAGCTCGTCTCGAAGAGAAACGCCACGGCCGACCAGGGTGTAGAAAAACACGGAGAAAGTCATGATGCCCAGACCGCCCAGTTGGATCAGTGCCAGGATAACCAGTTGACCGGGCAGGGTGAAGGCCGTGCCGGTGTCGACCACGACCAGTCCGGTGACGCAAACGGCCGAAGTGGCGGTGAAAAGGGCGTCGATGAAATCGATTCCGGCCGGACCGGTCAGGCCCGGCAGGCACAAAATCAGACCGCCCAGCAGGATCAGCCCCATGAAGCTGACGATCAGGGCGCGGGCCGGGGTGAACCGGCGGCTCAGACGAAGGATCAAGGGGAGATGAGGAGCCATAGCAGACAGGCCGGTTTGTGGATTTGTTTACGGATGCCAGGGGAAACGGGGCAGTTGTTCCAAAACGCGGTTCTTGATTTCCTGGGGTTTTTGTTTTTGAGCGGGCGGCGAGGCCATAAGAGGCGACCAGCGGCCGCCGCAGGGGCATGGTTCCGGTTCTAGACCCAAGGGGACAAGGCGGTCCTGAAAACAGCCTTGGCAACGAAAGACCTGTTTGGCCCCTGATTTTTTTCCCCTCTTGGCCAGAGGCCGGCCGTTGATTTCTACGATGTCCATAGAGAAATCCACGACCGGGGCGTTGCTGATGGCCGTGCCCACGCCGAAGCCGTCCACCAGGGGAGCCAGTTCGGCGACTTTATATTCGTCCAGTCCGCCGCTGACCACGATTTTGACCTCCTTATGACCGGCCAGGTCCAGTTCCCAACGGACTTCCTCGATGAGTCGGGAAAAATCGCCGCGCCGTGAGCCGGGCGTATCCAGGCGCACCCCCCAGAGCCTGTCGCCCATGGCTTCGGCCACGCGCAAAGACTCGAACTTTTCATCCTGAAATGTATCGATCAAGGAAATCCGGCGGACGGAAGGATCAATGACCTCATCAAAGGCTTGGGTTGCGGTCAGCGTATCTCCCATGATCAAAATCAAGGCGTGAGGCATGGTGCCCACCGGCTCCTGGTCGACCAAGGCCGCGCCGGCGCCTACAGCCACCCCGTCGCAGCCGCCGATCCAGGCGTTGCGCTCCAGCATGGGGGCGATGGCCGGATGCATCCGCCGCGCCCCAAAGCTGAAAAGCCCCTTGGCGCCGGCGGCCTGCCGGCAACGGGCGGCCATAGTAGCCACACCGGAAGCCTGGCAGATCAGCCCCAGAACGGCGGTCTCCAGGTGCCCGAATTCCAGGTACCGGCCCTCGATCTCCATAACCGGTTCATAAGCCCGAAAAATCGTGCCTTCAGGCATGACCCGGACCTTGATGTCCAGGCCTTCAAGGAGCCCGAAGACCTCTTCCAACCCGGCCAGGACAGCCCAAGACCAGTCTCTGGGAAGGTTTTTGGCCATGAATTCGGCCCGGACCTGCGCGTCAATACCCTTGGCTTCCAGGATAGCCTTGGTGCGGACGAAATAGACATCCACCACCTCGCCGCGCCTGATCTTCTCGAAATCAGCCATATGGAGCATGATTCGGCCTCCCAAGCAGTTAACCGCCAAGATTATAGCACTCAATATTGAAGGTTGTTAACCTAAAAATATTGAAGGAAATTATCGGGGCAAGCCGGCCTGCTTCTCTGAATGTTGTTCAGGGTTGGCGGTTTCCGGACAAAAATCCGACCAATCGGTCGCGGTACTCCTCGGCCCGGATCGTGTTCAGGGCGTCGATGTGACCGACCCCGGACAGAATGAACAGTTCTTTGGGTTCAGCCGCGGCTTCATACATGCGCCGGGAATGGGAAACGGGCACGACCGTGTCGGCGGTCCCGTGGATGAAAAGCTTGGGCACGGAGCTCCGGCTGAGGGGTTCCAGGGTGGAATATCCATCCGGGACTTGGACCTCGGCTTCCGGATAAACCTCCAGAAACAGGTCACGGAAAGAGACCAGGCCTGCTTCAAGCACGGCCCGGTCGAGAGCCGGGAAAAAGGGCAGGAGGTGAGCGGCGGTGAAAGCGCCCATGGACTGTCCGAAAACAGCCAGGCGTTCGCCCGGACTGGGCGGATTCTCCAGGAGATGCTGAAGGGCCGCCCGGCCGTCGGCGATGATGCCGGCCAAAGTCGGTCGGCCTTGGCTGAGGCCGTAGCCCCGATAATCGAAGGTGATCAGGCGAAAACCTTCCTGAGCCAAAAAGTAGGAGCCCAAAAGATGGGCGCTCATGTTCTGAGCGTTACCGTGAAGATGAAGGACGGTTACTTTTTGGGGGATGGTCTTTTTGGCCGGCGGAATATGCCAGCCGGTCAGGAGCTGACCTTCGGGACCGGCGATCTGCCAAGGCTCATAGTCGAGGTCCCAGCGGTCCGGGGTGAGGTATTCGAAACTGTCGGGATAAAAGCAGTGTTTTTCCGTAATGATTAAAGGCATAAATCTTCTTTCCGGCCGGTCCCGCTCTTCAGTAGGCTTCAAAAAAGCGGGAGGCGATCCCGCGCGTGGGATCAATGGCGATCCTGATTCTGCGTCCGCATTTGGGGCAGCCGCCCTCGTAAGCCGTCCCGGACCTATTCAAATAGATTCGATTATACGCGTTGCAACAATTAAAGCGGACGCCTAAGAATTTTCTCCCCTTTCTTACCGGCATGTTCCGATTATCGGCAGTGCGGTTCAGGTTGTCAAGCGCGGGATTGGCCTGGGAATTGCTAATATTATCGTGCGGCCGGAAAAATGTTTTTGATGGACCATAAAGATTATAATCTAAATTATGGTTATCATGATTCCAAGGCGTCGTCTTTGGAGAAAGAATCAATTAACGGCCCTTATGAGCCTTTTGGAGATTTAAATTTATGAAGGCGAATTCCCGGCGGCCCGGCATATTTTTCCTGTTGGCCGGGCTGGTTTTCCTGTCGGGCTGTTTCGGACTCTTAGTGGCTGACGAAGAAAAACTTCCGGACGATCCGGTCGAGCGGGCTGCGGTTATGGGACTGCGCCATTCCTACCGCGAAAGCACCATGTGGGAAATCCAGGCGGTGGAAGTCTTGGGGGTGCAACAAATCAAGCCGACCAAGGAGTTCGACCAAGAGCATGATAATCAGGAAGTCTATTGCGTCTGCGTGAAATACGAAGCCCGCTATAAGGTGCCCTGGACCACCGAAGACCGGAGCGACTGGGATAAGAGCGTCCGCAACATCCTGGTTATGAAAAGCCGCAGCGGTCACTTCATCGCCCTGAAGCCTTCAGGGATTTGTCCGCCCTTCTGCCGATAATAAAAGCAGGTTGCCGCCTTAAAATTTGCTTGAAAATATGGAGGAGTTTAAACGTGCCGGCTGCCGCCCAGCCTGATTACTCTTTCCACCCACTTGATCCTTTTCAGTTCATGAAAGACCTGGCGCAGATGGTCCCGGTCGGTCACTTGGATGGTAAACTCGGTGATGCCCTTGTTGTCCGGAGTCACTTCCACCGAGGCCTGAGTGATATTGGCTTTGGCCCCGGCGATGGCCCCACTCAGCTCGGCCAGACCGCCTTGACGGTCTTTGGAGATGACCTGGATGCGAACCGCGTAGGTCATCCCTTCTTCCATCTGCCAGTCCACATCGATGCGCCTTTCCGGATCGGCTAAGGCCACGTTCCGGCAGCGGGCGGCATGAACGGTCACCCCCCGGCCTTGGGTGATGTACCCGACGATCTCTTCGCCGGGCAGAGGATTGCAGCAGCCGGCGAACCGGACCAGGATGTCGTCCACTCCCTTGACCTTGATGCCGGTTTTGGGTCTTTTCTTAATCCGGCGGACCATGCGGTCCATCAAGGAAGGAGTTTTTTCGGCTTGCGGCCTGAGTTTGCCCAGAACCTGGCGGGGGCTGATTTTGCCCAAGCCCACCGAAGCAAAGAGGTCTTCCAGGCTGACCAGGGAAAATTCTCTGACCACCCGTTCAAGTTCGCCGTCTTTAGAGGATACTTGCTTTAAAAGTATGTTTTCCCTGCGAAATTCTCTTTCTAAAATCTCGCGGCCCAGTGAAACCGCCCTGACCCGTTCTTCCACGTTGAACCATTGGCGAATGCGGTTGCGGGCCTTGGGGGTGATGACGAAATTAAGCCAGTCCTTGCTGGGGCCGCCATGCTTGGAAGTGAGGATTTCCACGGTGTCGCCGCTTTTCAGCTTGTATTTGAGGGGGACGATGACGCCGTTGACTTTGGCCCCGATACAACGGTGTCCGATTTCGGTGTGAATGGCGTAGGCAAAGTCCACCGGGGTGGCTCCGGCCCGCAGTTCCCTGACGTCGCCGGCCGGAGTGAAGACGTAGACATCCTCCGGGGTTAAGCCGTCCTTAACGCTGGCCAAAAACTCGGTCGGGTCGTCTTTGAACTGCTGCTGCCATTCCAAAAGGGAGCGCAGCCAGGCGAATCTGTTGGTTTCATGCTCGGTCAGCTTGTCGCCCTCTTTGTAACGCCAATGGGCGGCGATGCCGTATTCGGCGTACTGATGCATTTCCCGGGTCCGAATCTGGACCTCCATGCGCTGGCCCTGGGGGCCGATGACCGAGGTGTGCAAAGACTGGTAGCCGTTGGCCTTGGGCAGAGATATATAATCCTTGAACCGTCCGGGGATCGGAGTGAACATAGAATGAATGATACCGAGGGCGCCGTAACAATCTTTAACCGAATCGAGGACCAGCCGAAAGGCGGTGATGTCGTGAAGCTGGTCCACGGTCAAGTTTTGTTCCAGCATCTTCCGGTAAATGCTGTAAATATGTTTCGAGCGGCCGTCCACTTCACAGGGAATGGAAAACCCCCGCATCTTGGCTGAAATCAAATCAATGACTTCCCGGATGTATTTTTCCCTTTCCCCGCGGCGGCTGGCTATGCCCGCGACGATTTCCTGATAAATTTCCGAGTCAAGATAAAACAGGCTTAGGTCTTCCAGCTCCGATTTGGCCTTTTGCATGCCCAGTCGGCTGGCCAGGGGGGCGTATATGTCGATAGTCTCCTGGGCGATGCGTTTTTGTTTCTCTTCATCCAGGAAACCCAAGGTCCTCATATTATGAAGCCGGTCGGCGAGTTTGACCATGAGGACCCGGATATCCGTGGCCATGGCCACGATCATTTTCCCCAGGTTTCTGGCCTGACGGGCCCCCTGACTTGGAAGATCGTCTTTGGGCCCGCCTTCGGTCTTCCTGATCTTGGTCACCCCGTCGACAATGTTGGCCACTTCCGGGCCGAACAGACGGCTGATGGTTTCGATGGTTACATTAGGATTGTCCTCGACCGTATCGTGAAGAAGACCGGAACAGACCGTGGGCACGTCCAGTTTCCAACCGGAAAGAAGACCGGCCACCTCCAAGGGGTGACTCAGATAAGGCTCTCCGTTGTTGCGGACTTGACCTTGGTGGGCTTGCGCGGAAAAAACATAGGCCCGCTGGATCATAGACAGATCGGCCAGTGGATGGTAGCCGGTGATCTGCTCCAGTATTTCTTCAATTCTGCGCAAGTCCCGCCGGTTCCTCCCCTGATTTAAACAATTTCGGCCCAGCCGGCCAAGAGCGGTCAATCATCGGCGGCCAGCAGACGGTCTCTGATCTCCTTGATGCGGCCCGCGGCCTCGGCCAAAACAAAAAATTCCAGTTTTTCCGAGCGGCGGGCCTTGAATTCCACTTGGTTCTCGGCCAAGGTCTTGCGGCTGACGGATAAACGCAGGGGAATCCCGATCAAATCCGCATCCTTGAACTTGATGCCGGCCCTTTCGTCCCGGTCGTCCAGTAAGACGTCCACCTCAAGTTTCAATAAAGCCTGGTAAAGGTTTTCCGCCGCCTCCATCACCTCCGGGTCCTGGACCTGGAGAGGCAGGATGACCGCTTCAAAAGGGGCCAGGGGCATGGGCCAGATGATGCCGTTGGAGTCGTGGTTCTGTTCGATGGCCGCAGCCACGGTCCGGCCCGTGCCGATGCCGTAGCAGCCCATAACCACGAGTTGTTCCCGGCCCTGAGGGTCGAGATACGTGGCCCGGAGGGCTTGGGAATATTTGGTCCCCAGTTTGAAGACATGGCCGACCTCAATCCCGCGTTTGATTTCCATGGCCGCGCCGCATCTGGGACAGGGGTCGCCTTCCTGGGCCGAGCGCAGATCATAATAGCCTTGAGGCGAAAAATCCCGTTCGGGAACCACGTTGATCAGGTGATAATCGGCCAGGTTGGCCCCGACCACGGCCCGGGTCATAATTTTGACGGACTGATCGGCCAGGAGGCGGACCTGCAAGCCCACCGGTCCGGCGAAGCCCACCGGGGCTCCGGTCACCTTTTGGATCAGTTCCGGGCCGGCCAGTTCCGGCTCATGGCCGTCCAGAAGATTTTTCAGCTTGATTTCGTTGACTTCGTGATCGCCGCGCACCAGCAGGGCCACCGGTCCCTGACTGGTCTGGTAAATCATGGTCTTGATCAAATCGTCGGGGCCGACGCCCAAAAACCGGGTCACTTCTTCGACGGTCCGCATGTCCTTGGTCAGGACCTTTTCCGGAGCCGGGATTTCAGGGCCTTGGTTCGAGACCGGTGAGGGCGGCGGCAACTCGGCTTTCTCCGTGTTGGCCGCATAACCGCAGCCGGGACAGTGGACTAAAGCGTCTTCACCTGTTCCGGCCAGAACCATGAACTCATGGGAAAAACTACCGCCGATGGCCCCCGAGTCGGCTTCCACCGCGGTGAAGCGCAGGCCGCACCGTTTAAAAATCCGCTGATAGGCCTCGAACATGACCCGGTAGCTCGCTTCGGCCCCGGCCTCATCCGCGTCGAAACTGTAGGCGTCCTTCATCCCGAATTCCCGGCCCCTCATCAAGCCGAACCTGGGCCGGATTTCATCCCGGAACTTGGTCTGAATCTGATAAAGGTTCAAAGGCAGGTCCCGGTAGGAGCGGATTTCCCGCCGGATCAAGTCGGTGACCACTTCCTCGTGGGTCGGGGCCAGACAATAGTCGTGGCCGTGACGGTCTTGAAAACGCAGAAGTTCTTTGCCGTAAACCTCCCACCGCCCCGACTCCTTCCACAAGTCGGCCGGTTGGACTCCGGGCATCAATATCTCTTGAGCCCCGGCCCGGTTCATCTCCTCCCGGACAATGTTCTCCATCTTGCGCAGGACCTTGAGGCCGAGCGGCAGATAAGTATAAATACCTGAAGCCAGTTTGCGGATCAGCCCGGCCCGGACCATCAGCTTATGGCTGATCACCTCGGCCTCAGACGGGTCTTCTCTCAGAGTAGGCAGAAACAGCCTGGAATACCTCATACCGGTTGAACCCCTTCCCTATTTTCGATCAGACGCAGCACTTCATCTATAAGAACGTCGGCCAGTTCGGCCTCCGGCACTTTACGCACCAATTCCCCGTTTCTAAATAAAATCCCCTGGCCCCGGCCGCCGGCCACGCCCACCCGGGCCGACCTGGCTTCGCCCGGTCCGTTGACCACGCAGCCCATAACCGCCACCTTGATCGGTTCGGTCACCCCGGCCAGCCGGGCTTCGACTTCCTCGACCAGGGAGAACAGGTCGATCTCACAGCGCCCGCAAGTCGGACAGGAGATGATTTCCACGCCGCGATGGCGCAAGTCCAGGGCCCTTAAGATTTCATAGGCCACCCGAACCTCTTCCACCGGGTCCCGGGTCAGAGACACCCGAATGGTGTCGCCGATGCCTTCGGCCAGCAAAAGACCGACGCCCAAAGCGGACTTGACCGCGCCGGCGATCAGGGTCCCGGCCTCGGTGACGCCCAGGTGGAGAGAGTAATCGGTCCGTTGGGCCATCAGCCGGTAAGCGGCCACCGTGGCCAGGACATCGGACGACTTTAAAGAGACCTTGATTAAATCAAAACCGCAGGCCTCGAGTTGAGCGATTTCCCTCTCGGCGCTTTCGACCATGGCTTCGGGGCAAGGCCGGCCGTATTTAGCCAGAAGGTCTTTGGGTAACGACCCAGCGTTGACCCCGACCCGAATGGGCACGCCCCGGTCTAAAGCCGCCCGGGCCACTTTTTCCACTTCCGCCTGTCCGCCGATATTGCCCGGATTGATCCTCAGGCCGTCCACCCCTTGATCCAGCGCTTCCAGGGCCAGACGATGGTCGAAGTGAATATCGGCCACCAGCGGGATTTTAATGCCTTGTTTGATCCGGCCCAAGGCTCGGGCCGCTTCCCGGTCGGGCACGGCCACGCGGACCACTTCGCAGCCGGCTTCGGTCAGACGCCCGATCTGCTCGACGGTGGCGGCCCAATCTCTGGTGTCGGTGTTGGTCATGGACTGGACCCTGACCGGTGCGCCGCCGCCGATTTCGACCCCGCCCAAGTTGATCTGTTTGGTCTTTTTTTTCGTCTCCGGCTCCCGACATCCTGACTGAACTTCTAGATATTTATCACGGAAAAACTTTATTTTTCCATAAAAAGAATATCAGCCTCCGCCCCGGTTTTGTCAACACGCGGGGATAGAGCGGCGGGGAAGAGGAGTAAGGTCCGGCGGACCGTAGGCAAAAATTGCCTGGTTTTACGGCAGTCAGTTGCGGACCAGGGTGAAACCGTGAAGCCGGAGTCGGCCTTGAATCGGCTGGGAATCCGGGGCGTCTTTGGTCGGCTTAAGGGACTGTTCCAGGGAGAAAATGCAACAATGACAAATTTTTATGGTCAGGCCCACCAAGCCGGGATTGTAAGGAGTCAGACGGTCGCAGGCCGGGCAATACAGGTGCATCTTGACCTTTTCTCCTTGCTTAAAGATCATGGCTCTTGTATAGTTTGGGCAAGGAACATGCCAGTACCAGGGTCGAACCGGCCGGAGAGACGGTCGGCAAATAATCATTGCCATTTTGCCTTGAACGGGTACAATCATTCAGGAACTTCGAATTAACGGGAGGCATGGACCTAGGAAATCAGGGGCGGGCACTGGTTTTCCAATCCCTGCATATTACAAGGGAAAAATATGGAGCCCATAAAGAAAAAAGCGAGTTTATCCGGGACGATCCGGGACCAGGCCACGGAAGAGTACCAGTTCAAGATCGGCGACATTCTGAAGAAAGAGGGTCAGATCACCTCGAGGCAGTTTGACGAGGCCATCGACCACATCAAAAAACAAGGCGGCTTTGTCGGGTCTTACCTCCTTAAAAACGGCGATATTGATGAAAACACCATTCCCAACGTCCTGTCCCGAAAATATAACTATACCGTAGTCAACATCGCCGAGCGTGAAATCGACCCCAAAGTCGTCCAAATCCTGCCCTTCGAATCGGCCAAGAATTTTTTCGCCTTCCCGGTCAGGCTCAAGGACGGCGTCCTTCAAGTGGCCATGACCGAACCGACCAACAACCATGCCGTGGATGAAATCAAGGCCATTGTCAAGGTCCCGGTTTCGGCCTGCGTGGCCGCGGAAAAGGACATCCTCGAGGCTTATAAAAAATATTACAAAATTTCCGACGAGGAATATCGGGCTTTATCCGGGGAATCCGGGGGGGAAGAAGAAGCCCAGATGAGCGTCGAGGAGATCGACGACTTCGGTTCCCTGGTCTCAGAGGCTGCGGACGATTTCATTGTCGCCGATAGTGAGGACGACGGCAGGGTCGTCGACCAGTTTTCCGCATCGGACGCCCCGATCATCAAACTGGTCAACGGCATCCTGGTCAAAGCGGTCCAGGACGGCGTCTCGGATATTCATATCGAGCCTTTCGAAAAAGCTTTTTATGTGCGTTACCGGATTGACGGCGCCTTGTACAAAAGCATGAATCTCCCTTTGGAGATCAAAAGCGCCCTCATCGCCCGTTTTAAGATTCTGGCTAATTTGGACATTACCGAAAAACGGGTTCCTCAGGACGGTCGGATTAAGCTGAAACTAGGCAAAAAGAAAGAAGTCGACTTCCGAGTCTCTTCTCTGCCCACCCTGTTCGGCGAATCCGTGGTGCTTCGTATTCTGGATCGAAGCGGTCTGAACGTAGACTTGACCAAGCTGGGCTTCACCCAGGAAGACCTGGCCAAGTTCATGCGGGCGGTTTACCGGCCCAACGGCCTGGTCCTGGTGACCGGGCCGACCGGCTCGGGCAAGACCGTGACTTTGTATTCCTGTCTGACTGTCCGCAACACCGAGGACGTCAAAATCCTGACCGCTGAAGACCCGGTTGAATTCAATTTCAAAGGCATCAACCAGGTCAATATCATAAAGGAAGTGGGCATGACCTTCGCCAAGGCCCTCAAGGCCTTCCTCCGCCAGGACCCCGACATTTGCATGATCGGTGAGATTCGTGATTTGGAGGCCGGGGAGATAGCGGTGGAAGCGGCCATGACCGGCCACTTGGTTTTTTCGACTTTACATACTAATGACTGCGCGGGCACGGTCACCCGCTTAATCGACATGGGCGTCCAGCCTTTCAATGTGGCCGCCTCCCTGGTCCTGTGCACGGCCCAGCGCCTGCTCCGGCGCATCTGCCCCAACTGCAAACAGCAGGTCACCAAGATCAGCGCCAACAAGCTCCTGGAAGCCGGTTTCGACAAATCCGAGTTCGCCACTCTCAAGCTTTACGAGGGCAAGGGCTGCGCCAAATGTTCGGGCACGGGTTACAAGGGCCGCCTGGGCTGCTTCGAGGTCATGGAAGTCACACCGACCTTGGCCGAAGCCATTGCTTCGAACGTCAACGAATCCCAACTGCGCAAAATCGCTATTAAAGAAGGCATGAGAACCTTGCGGCAGGACGGCCTGATCAAGGCCAAACAGGGTCTGACCACCTTGGATCAGGTTTTGGAAAAAACGGTTCTGCAAAAGGAAAGCCTGCCGCCTTATCTGCTCAATCCCGATGAAATGGTCTTTGAAAACGGCGATACCATCGTCAAGGAAGGCAATACCGACACCAATTTCTTCAGACTGATTCAGGGGTGCCTGGAAGTTTACAAAGGCAATGAGAAGATTGCCGAAATATCCCAACCTAACGCCTATTTCGGCGAAATGAGCGCTCTTTTGGGCGGAAAAAGGACGGCGACCATCAGATCGGCCGGCCGGAGCATCGTCAAGGTTTTTCCCGGAGATAAATTGATGGAGACCCTTGAGGGGTACCCCGAGATTTCCAAACAGATCGTCACCTCCCTGGTGGGCCGTTTGGAGACCACCAATCAACGGCTTATTTCAGTGGTTCAAGAGAAGACCGACCTGGAGCGGACTTTGAAAGCCGTAGCGCCCCAAGCCGCGGCCCAAAGAATGGCCTTTAAGCAGCCCAACCAGGCCCCGCCCCAGCAGGCGGCGGCCAATCCGGCAGCCGCCAATCAAACGGCCGCCGGGCCAAGGCCTCTCAGACAACCAGGCGATCAGACTCAGGGCATACGGGTCGCCTCACCCCCTCAGACTTCTCCGGAAGCGGCTCAAGCCGGCGGGGGCTCCCCCTCTTGAACCTTATCGCCTACTTTGTAAACCCGGCTGCGGCCGGGTTTTTTTCGCCAGGCTCCGTGACTGGTCGGAAAGCCAATGGTTGATCCGGCCGCAAATCATCCGCCGCGTTGAGGCTTTCATAAAGGGCTATCTGTTCGGCCATCGGCATCTTGGGACGTGAGACGCCGGCCGCGCGGCAAAAACGGCATCTGGAATCACTGCAAAGCTGGCAGAAGAAACAATCCGGACAGTCGTGCTTCTTTATTCTTTGGCCTTGTTCCAGGTCCTGGGCGCATCGAAACATCGCCGCCTCCTTATCAAATAATAAGGTCTCCGAGCGCCCCGGGCAAGGGCGCGGCCGGACGAAGACGGCTCTGAACAGTTGTGAAACTCCCTTGGCCCCAGCCGGACATTGTGCAGCAGCGGGTCAATCCTTGGGCCGTCCCTGAAGCGATTCAGCTGGACAATCCAATAGTTCTGTGATAGCAGGACCCCGACTCCGACCGAGGGCCGTTCACAAGAACTAAAAGCGGTGTAATGAGAGGTGAAAGTGGAATCGGCGAAGAGTGTGACCACAAAAAACACGGCGATCCGAGCCGGCCTGGGCCAGTTCCGGACTGTCTTGAACTCAGCCCGGAGCCTATTTTCAATAATCACGTTCCGACTCAGCCGGGACGCTCTGTTCCTGGTCGTCTTGCTTTCAGTCTTCTTGATCAACCGACCCGGTCCGGTTTCGGCTCAGGACGGACTTTTTCAACTGGTCAACCCGGTCATGGGCCATCTTCGGTTTTCAGTTGACTACCAGGGTTGGTATTACCCGACCCAGGACATCGAGGGGCAGAATCAGGATTTGGGTCTGACTCAGCACCAAGTAGAAATACTGGCCCCTCTCCGGCAGGATCAGACTCAGGAATTGGGACTTGTCATCAAAGCCCAGGAATGGGTCCTCGATACCGAAGCAGTGTTGCCCGACAGCGGCCGGTCTCTGCCCAATGAACTCCAGCAGGTCGGTCTGGGGGCTTTTTACCGCCGCCAGGCGGCCAACGGCTGGACCTGGGGTGTACTGGCCGGCGTGGACTCTCCCGCCGAACAGCCCTTCAACAGCGAAGACGAAATCGTCCTCTCGGCCACGGGCTTTGCCCGCATTCCCCAGGGCCCGACCCAAGCCTGGCTGGTCTTCTTAAATTACTCGAACTTCTCCGACTACTGGGACGGTCTGCCCTTGGGCGGCTTGGCTTGGCAGTACCTGCCCTCGCCTCGAACCCAGATGCTCCTGGGCGTTCCGGTGGTCTGGGTCCGCCACTTGCCCACCAAATCTACCAATTTGAGCCTGCTTTATCTACTGCCCCAGACCGTCTCGGCCCGGGCCGGCTGGCGGCCGACCGAAGGCACGGAAACCTATATCAACCTAGCCGCCGTCCACGAAGGGTTTTTCCTGAATGGCCGCCGGGACAAGAACAATCGCCTTTTCTTCTACGAAACCAAGGCCCTGGTGGGCTGTAATTTCCAAGTCTCCGAAAATATCAACCTGGACCTAGCCGGCGGCTGGGTCTTTGAGCGCATGGTTTTTGAAGGGGAAAACTTCGGCGACCGAGCCCAGAACCGGCTCGATATGGAAAGCGGTTCCACCTTCCGGCTGAAAGTGGAAGTCACCTTTTAATTATCCGGACCCAAAGGTAAAAATTACCGGGCTTCGGCCCAAGGCCTTCTGGCAACCGGATATGGGGTTTTTTAAAGTTTGATGGTTTCCGCCGTTGACAAGTGGGAGGTCCTTAACCAAAAATAAAACAAAGAAAGCAGGACCAACATGAACAAAACGCCAAGACTGGTTGAAATAAAACAAGGTCGGCCTGGGTTCGATCAATTTATCAACGCTTGGCTGTGCTCCGATGAAATGACGGTCGTGGTCGATGTAGGGCCGGCCAACAGCGCCGAGCGGCTCCTGGCGGCCTTGGATTCCTTGAAAGTGGACCGCATCGACTATGTGCTGCTGACCCATATTCATTTAGATCACGCCGGCGGCCTGGCCCCGGTCCTGGCCCGCTATCCGGAGGCCAAAGCAGTCTGCCATGCCAAGGGGCTCAAATTCCTGATCGACCCGGCCAAGCTTTGGGCCGGAAGCCTGCAAGTTCTCGGCGAAGTGGCCGAGTTATACGGCCCGCCCCAGCCGGTCCCGGCCGAACGCCTCATCCCCCACGACCAAGCCGAACTCCCCGGCCTGACCATCATCGAGACGCCGGGCCATGCCCCTCACCATCTCAGCTTCCACTGGCGGGGCCGCCTTTTCGCCGGCGAAGCCGGCGGGACTTTTTGTCGAGTCCAAGGCCGGGAATATCTGCGGGCCGCCACTCCGCCCCGTTTTTTTCTGCCCGAGACCCTGGCCAGCGTCGACCGCCTTCTGGCTCTGGACGACCAGCCCATCTATTACGGACATTTCGGCCAAGCCGAAAGCTCTCATCTCCTGTTGACCCGCTTTCGCCGGCAACTTTTCCGCTGGCAAGAACTCATCGGGACGGAGATGAACCAAGGTCGGCAAGACGACATAGAAGAACGCTGCCTGAGCGCCCTGCTGAGCCAAGACCCCGAATTGGACGCTTATAAAATGATGGACGCCGGAGCCCAGGAACGGGAGAGGTTCCTGATCGCCAATTCCGTCAGAGGTTATATCGGTTATCTAACGGAGAATAAAATTACTTAATGATCGCTGGAACGCCGGGCCTGAATCACCGGAGGGACTCGACGGTCTGGCTGTCAGCTCTGTCACTTAAAGAACTTCGACCTGGGGCATAGCTGAAACTCCCGACCTCGCCGATGCCGAAAAGACTGAAGAAGACCGAGATTTGGCGGTTGTCGGGCCGGTCCATGTATTCCAGTCTTAACCCCCAGCATTGACGCTGGAAATTCAAGGAGTAATAGCTTTCCCTGTCCTCTTCCATCATCAGGGAATAGCGCCGTTCGTACTGAAAGGACATTTCCTGGTTGATGGCCAGGTTTATTAAATATCTGATTTCTTCATATTCATAATTTTCCCGGCCTGTGGCCAAGTAGGGTTCGGTATTGAGATCATACAGGACGGAAAGGAAGTCGCCGCGCCTGTCCCTGGCCATGAACTCCAAAGAATGGTCGGTGAACGTCTCCGTATAAGTATCGAATTCGCTGATGGTCCTAGCCCAGAAATAAGGGCTGAAATCCATTTCCATTTCTACGTACCAGGGACGATGGGGACGATGAAAATCCTCGGGATAACCTGGATAATGGGGAGACAAATCACGTTTGGCCTCGACGAAATCATAGGAGCGCCAGAGGCCGAGACGAAAAAAATCATAATATTCGTATTCCTGTCCCCACGGCTTGGCGTCTTGACTGACGGCGTCCTCCCCGGTTTCAACCCCGGTTCCCCCGATAGCTTCCTGCTTTCTGACCTTGGCCGTCAAATAGTTGACCAGGCCGTAGCGGATTTCCTGTTGTTCTGATATCCGGTCATAGCCGTCAAGATAGGGCAAGTCGTTTTGATTCAGTTCCGAAGTGTAATATACGGCGATTTCCGGCTTGATCCGATGCCGGACCTTGGCGATTTTCCCCCAGCCTAGGTCGAAAATCCGCGAAAGGTTGGTCGAAGCGGTCATCTGGGCGTCGTAAAGCTCCCGACTCAGGAAATGATGGTCTTTTTCCGGATCGTCTAACCCGTGGGGATAATAGACGGTCTCTCTGAAGCCGAGTGAAGGTTCGAGGTCCAGCCAGCCGTAGACCTTGGTCGGCCAGTAAAGCCTGGGATGGAGGTCCAGCCGGTGGCCGGCCTCATCAGTCTTACGGGCGAAGTAAGTGTAGTTGGAATAATTCTCAAAAAAAAACGGCGTGCCCGGCAAGGCCGTCCGGGCGAAACCAAGGTCGATTTTGGGCAGTCTCTGGATGGTGGTCAAGTTGTCCGGGTCGTTCAGATTGTCCGTATATTCCAAGGAAGCGTTCAGACTCATATTATTGATCGCTTTGGTGGCTAGAAGAGTGTTGCGCCTCATGGGGTCCAGGGGTTCGGCCGGCTCCCGGCCGAATTCTTCCAAAAATTGCAGGCTGGTCCGAGTATAGCCGGTGAAGCTTGGATCGAACTCGTCCAGGTATTTGGGATCGCTGACCCAATCCAAATCAAGCCTGATCAAAAAGCCGCTTTCCGTGGTCAGGTCCGACATGCCTCGAAACCAATAGCGGTCCTCTTTAACCGTCGGCCCTTCAGGCTCCGGATAGTCGATGGTCGGCGGGTCCTGATCCCGGAGGTAGGTCAACCGGTAATTACCTTTGCCGCCCCAATCGTTGTAACGGAATTCCAGGCAGGTCTCCAGGCCCCGATGAGCCATCCGGGTCAAATAGACGGTCATATCCTTACTGTCGGATATGGCCCAGTAGTAAGGAACGGTGAAAGTCAGGCCGTCCCGAGAAGAATCGCGCAGGTCCGGCATCAAAAATCCGCTTTGACGATTCTCTTTGACCGGTATCTTGAGCCAGGGGAAATAAAGCAAGGGGAAATACCTGGTGGAAAAAGTGACATGCTTGGCCGTGGCGTAACCTTCTCTCTGGACGGTGATGTTCACTCCCTCCAGGGTCCAGGCCGGCCGCGGACCGTCACAGGTGGTGGTCCGGCCCTTGAGCAAAAACAAGGTCTCCGGACCGGTCTTTTCGATCTCGTCCCCGGAAATGTAATAATGGTTCTCCGGAAAGAACACGGTGCCGTCATAAAATTTGCCGATATTGTAATCAAGGTTGAAAATCAGACGTCGGCAGGCGACCTTGAAGCTTTCCGAAGTGAAAATCACGTCCCCCTGGGCTTCGGCCGTCCGGCTTTCGGCATGAAACCGAACCCGGTCGGCCCAAATCACCTCGTTGCCTCGGGTCATCTTCACATGGCCTATGGCCAGGTAAATTTCCTCTTTCTGCTCCCCCACGAATTGATCGGCCAGGATCACCCAAGGGTCCGGCCCGCTGGTGGTCATTTGGGCCTGCTGCGCCCAGGTCGCCGCCGGAAACAGAAGGCCGACGAACATAAAAAAGAACAGGGCTGAAATGATGCGGCCGGAACAATTCATGATTGTTTAGTCCAGAATAATTCTTTCTTATGATGACCCCGACGCCTGACGGGGACCTTTTTTTCATACCATCAATGGCCGGCCCGGTAAAGGGAAAGGTATTTGGCCGGGGCCGACCTCATAGGACCACCACGGTCTTGATCCGGGTGGACCTGATCGTATATTCTGACCAAGGCCGGACCGGCCCCGGCGCTTAGATCGAAAATCAGGAAACTTTGATAAATATGGTGCAATTATGAAGGACCTCGAGGCGACCGAAACAACCCGGAAAAGATATGACCGGACGGCCAGATTCTTTGACTTCATGGAAAGACCCATGGAAGCCAGGCGTTTCCGCCGATGGCGGGCCAGGCTCGGAATCCGGGTGACCGGACCATCGGTTCTGGAAGTCGGCGTCGGCACCGGCAAGAACATGCCTTATTATCCGCCCGGAGTAAAAATCACGGCCATCGATTTAAGCCCAAGGATGCTGGACCGGGCCCGGGAGCGGGCGGCCCGGCTGGGCCTCGAAGTGGACCTAAGGGAAATGGACGTCCAAGACCTTCAATTCCCCGACCAGACTTTCCATACGGTCTTCGCCACCTTCGTCTTCTGTTCCGTCCCGGACCCGGTCCAGGGCTTGAGAGAACTCCGCCGCGTCTGCCGACCCGACGGCCGGCTGGTCCTTTTGGAGCATATGCGGCCGGAAAAAAACTGGCTCGCCTTGATTTTTGACGCCATCAATCCTCTGGCGGTCAGAGTGACCGGGGCCAACATCAACCGCCGGACCATGGCCAACATCATCCGGGCCGGATGGAAGATCGAGGTCGAAGAGAAACTTTACTCGGACATCGTCCGCTGGATTGAAGCCAGACCTTGAGGGCATCACCCCCGGGACAGATTGGATCGGATCGATTCGGCTTCCTGATAAGAAAGAAAAACAGCCTACAATCGGCCCTCCTGTGGACCCGGGTAAATCTTTGCCATAATTGGCGGATAGTGATAAAATAATTTTTAGTCCGGTCATTCTTTTCAAAAAAGAGGTTTCATGAGCGAACAAGCTTTATCAACTGACGGATTCGGCAGCCCAGGTGAAATTCAAGCCGCTTTCGCCCGGTATAAATACGTTCTCCCGGACCACGCGGCCACGGTCCTCTTTCTGTCCGAAAAACTGGACAAACCCATCCTGGTCGAAGGACCGGCGGGCGTGGGCAAGACCGACTTGGCCCGGGTCCTGTCCAAGGTCTTGAACCGGCGACTCATCCGCCTCCAGTGTTATGAAGGCCTGGACGAAGGCAAGGCCCTTTATGAATGGCAGTACGGCAAACAGCTCTTGTACAGCCAAATTCTCAAGGACAAGATTTCCGAAATCCTTTCCGGCCCCGCCAATCTGTCCGAAGCCATGGACCGGGTCTTTTCCCTCGAGGACATCTTCTTTTCCGAAAGGTTTCTCCAGCCCCGCCCTCTGCTGGCGGCCATCGCCTCGCCCCAGCCCGTGACCCTCCTGGTGGACGAGGTGGACAAATCCGACCCGGAATTCGAGGCCTTTCTCCTCGAGGTCCTGTCCGACTTCACGGTCAGCATCCCGGAAATAGGCACCCTAGCGGCCCAAACCATCCCCAGGGTCGTCTTGACCAGCAACAACAGCCGGGAGATGAGCGACGCCCTCAAAAGGCGCTGCCTGCATCTTTTCCTGGATTTCCCTAGCCAGGAAAAAGAACTCGAGATCATCCGGCTTAAAGTGCCCGGCCTGAAAAATTTGGTCGCCCGGCAGATTGTGGCCGTGGTTGATCGCTTGCGCCGGACGCCCCTGAAAAAAAGCCCCAGCATCAGCGAAACCTTGGATTGGGCCGCGGCTTTGGTCTTCTTGTCCGCTGAATCCTTATCGGAAGAGATACTCGATCAGACTTTGAGCGTGATCCTTAAATATGAGGGCGATCTGGTCCGGGCCAGGGAAATTCTGCCCGAACTCAAACGGGAGGTTTTATAAGCGTCGTCCGCATCCGAAGGGACGCTTCGTTTAAGATTTAGGCTAAAAATCTCGATCAGGGACCATGGAAAAAGTAATGACTAATTTCGTCGGCCGCCTCCGGCAAGCCGGCCTTAGCGTCTCCCCGGCCGAGGTCCTCGACGCCTTCGCCGCCCTGTCCTATGTCGGCCTGACGGAAAGGTCCCGTTTCAAGGAGGCCTTGAGAGCCGCCCTGATCAAGCGCGGTCGGGACATCCCGGTCTTCGACGCCCTCTTCGACCTCTGTTTCGCCGGCGCTGGGGCCTCTGATTCCCCGCCGAGCGAGCCGGAAGAGCCGGCTGCCCGGGAAGCCGTATCCTCCCAATTGGCCGAGTTGCTGGAAATGCAACAGCCGGACCTCTCCCTGGTCGCCGAAATGATCATCAAGGGTCAATTCGGCCCGCTGACCAAGCTCCTCTGGGGCAACAGCCGGGATTTGGGCCTCAACCGGCTGGAAAGCCCGCTCCAGCTCAACTTTTTCCTGCGCCGGTTGAGGAACGAACTCGACCTGGACCGGGTCCGCCGGGAGGCCGAGTATTTTCTTCAAAAAGCGGAAGAGAGCGGGCTGGACCCGGAATATCTCCAAACCATGAGGAATTTCGTTTCCCGCAACCTCCAGCGGGCCGAAGGTGAAGTCAGGCGGCTTTTGGAAACCGAACTGGCCCAGAACCGCTTCCTTTTTCTCCGACGCATAGAAGAAGAAGACCAGGGGGAACGCAACCTGGCTCAACTGACCGACGCTGAGGTTTTGGAGATGCGGCCGGCGGTGGAGCGGCTGGCCAGGCGGATCAAGGACCGCCTCAGCGTGCGCTTAAAGCACGGCGAAGAGGGCCGCTTCGACGTCAAAACCACCCTCCGGCGGAACATCGGCTACGGCGGACTTTTGCCCGAATTGTCCTTCCGGAGAAAAAAACCGAACAAGCCCCAAATTATCGCCCTGTGCGACGTGTCCCGGTCCGTGCGCAACTTTTCCCGGTTCATGCTCCTGTTTTTATACACTTTGAAAGAAGTGACGGCTAAGGTCAGGAGTTTCATTTTTGTCGGCGACATCGCGGAAGTGACCGACTTGTTCCGGACCCATGACGTCGGGGAAGCCGTAACCATGGCCGCGGCCGCCCGGAGCCTGAACTATGTGTTTCGGACCGACTACGGGGCGGTTTTCTCTCAATTCGCCCAAGAACACCTCAATATCGTCAACTCAAAAACCACCATCTTCATTTTGGGAGACGCCCGGAACAATTACTATCAACCTCACTCTGAGGCCTTGGCCGAAATGGCCGGCCGAGCCCGCAAACTGATCTGGCTCAATCCCGAGCCGCCGCCCAATTGGCGCATCGGCGACAGCGTCATGGAATTGTACCGACCATACTGCACGGTGGTGGCTCAATGCGGCAACCTCAACCAGTTGTCCACTGTTATCGAGGAGAATCTGATCCCATGAATCTGGAGAACATAACTCACAGCATTTACATTGCCACCGAAGAAAGTTATCGCGACGGCGAGATCATCTTCAATGAGGGCAGTTCCGGAGACTGGATTTATATCGTCCTCTCCGGCGAAGTCGAGATATTCAAGATGGTCAGAGGCAAAAAGATCGTCGTGGACGTGCTCAAGAAAGGGGACATCTTCGGCGAAGTCAGTTTTGTCGACAAGCAGCCTCGGTCGGCCGGGGCCAGGGCCGTCGGGCCGGTCAGAGTCGGGGTTTATGACCGAAATTTTTTGACCCAGGAATACAATAAGCTGCCTTCTGATTTCCGGGCCATCTTTGACGCCTTGGCCAGAAGGCTGCGGAAAATGACCTCGGTGGCCACCAACCTGGCCGGCCGCAGAACGGAACGGGCCCCCCAAACCTTAGTCGTTCAATACAAGACCGAAAAAGAATTTTTTAAAGCTTATTCCAGTAATATCGGCGGAGGCGGCATCTTTGTCCGCACCGACAGCCTGCTTGATATCGGCCTTGAAGTCAATGTTCAATTCAACCTGCCCGGCGACAGCCGGCCGGTCATTACGGGCGGGAAGGTCGTCTGGACCCAGAAGGAACCGGAACCAGGGATGGGCATCCAGTTTATTAACATGAAACCTGAAGACGAGGCCAGAATCAACGACTTCATCAAAGAAAAAGCCTAAGATTGATCGGTCATGTCTGAACCGCTGATCTGTCCCCATTGCCGCAGGGTGGTCCTGCCCTATCGGAACCCGATCCCCACGGTGGACATTATCATCGAGGTCGAGGCCGGGGGCATCGTCCTGATCAGGCGCAAAAACCCGCCCCCAGGCTGGGCCCTGCCCGGCGGCTTTGTCGACTATGGCGAATCTTTGGAACAGGCCGCGGTGCGGGAAGCCCGGGAAGAGACCGGCCTGAAAGTAGAACTGATCGGGCAGTTTCGGGCTTATTCCGACCCGAAGCGGGACCCCAGGCAGCACACCATCACCAACGTCTTTTTGGCTCGCGCCGCCGGCCGGCCGAATGGCGGCGACGACGCGGCTCAGGCCGAGGTTTTTTCCTTAAACCGTTTACCTTCACCCCTGGCTTTCGACCATACCCGCATTTTGGCCGATTACGCCCGGTTCAAAGCCGGAAAGGAAGGTTTTGTCCCTTAAGCAAGAGGAGCGGATCATGGAGGAAAACAGATTAAGCCCTGAAGAAAAAAAAGCTCTGCTCGGGTTGGCCCGCACGGCCATCGCCGAAAAATTAAAAACGGCCCGACCTAAAGCCAAAGCGCCGGATTCGCCGGCCTTGTCGTCTGAACGGGGGGCTTTTGTCAGCCTGCACAAAAGAGGGCGTCTGAGAGGGTGCATCGGCAACTTTTCCACGACCAGCCCCCTGACCCGGACAGTGGAAGACATGGCCCAGGCGGCCGCCTTCGAGGACCCGCGGTTTCCGCCCTTGAGCCCGGAAGAACTCGATCAGGTGGACATTGAAATATCGGTCCTCACTCCTTTGCGCCGGATAAAAAACGTGGAAGAGATCGAGGTGGGCCGCCACGGCATTTACATCATTCAAGGGCCTTCCCGAGGGGTCCTTCTGCCCCAGGTGGCCACCGAGCAGGGTTGGGACCGCCAGGCCTTTCTGGAGAACACCTGTCTGAAAGCCGGACTCAAACCCGGCTGCTGGCGGGACCCTAAAACGGAAATCTATATTTTCTCAGCGGAAGTCTTTGGCGAGAAAGAGTTGTCGGAATCAGACTGACCTGGGGGTCAGCCAAGATGTTGGCGTCGCCGGCGTTGGAAGCCCCGTCGGACTGCATCCTCCCTATGGCCCCGGGTGCGGGGCCGAACAACTCACCATAATGACCTCAACCTCTCCAATACCATCCGGCCACAAACGGGACTAGGCGCGGAACGGCTTCAGGCCTTTAGTCGAGTTTTGTTGCCCAAGTGGTTATATTTTTCTCTTAAACATTGACCCACATGGGCCGGCACCAGGCCGGTGATGTCCCCGCCCAAGGAAGCGGCCTCCTTGACGATGGTCGAACTGATATAGAACCATTTGTAGTCGGTCATAAAGAAGATGGATTGGACGTCCCTGGCCAGCCTACGGTTCATCAAGGCCAACTGAAACTCGTACTCGAAATCGGACATGGCCCTGATTCCTCGGATAATCACGTTCGAATTCCGCCTTTTGCAGTATTCAACCAGAAGGCCTTCAAAAGTGTCCACCTCAATCCTTGCCTCGCTGGCCAGGACGTGGCGAAGCATATCCAGACGTTCTTGAACAGTGAACAGGTTGTTTTTCTGTGGGTTTTGGGCTATGGCCACGATGATCTTATCGAAAATTTTCAGGGCCCGATTGATGACGCTCAGGTGTCCGTGGGTGATGGGATCGAAAGAACCAGGATAGACGGCAAGGTCCGGCATGGGCAAATCTCCTCGTATTTATGGATTGTTACCTTTCACAGACATATTTGGCCAGTTTCCATATCACGGAACGACCTGGGCTTCAAGGAATTTCCCGGAAACTTCCCGCCTTTCAAAAATCCCATCAAGGATGCCGGTTGAAAATGACCGCTTAAGGCAGGAGAAAACGAACGGATAAGGTTTAGTCGGATAAACGGCTCAGCCGGCCGGCTTCCGCTGCCAAAAAAATGATCCTGGTTTGCCCGTAAATCTTTTCCTTGACCGCGGTCCAAGGAGAATGGAATCCGGGAATCGGCTCCTTGGTGGATAATTCGACCACCGCACCGGCGTCCTGCCCGGCCAGGCCCAGGCGGGTCACCAAGTCCAGAGTCGGGGCGATCAGGTTCTTTCCGTAAGGCGGATCGAGAAAGATCAGATCGAACGGCCCGGATTCGCCACTAAGCCGACCGGGCCGACCGGGCAGATCAGCCTTGATGACCCGGGCGGTCTGTTCCAGTCCCAGGTCTTGAATATTGCGCCTGATCACCGCCAAGGACCGGGTGCTGCCGTCGACGAAGACGGCCCGAGTCGCCCCCCGGCTCAGGGCTTCCAGACCCAAAGCGCCGGTCCCGGCGAAAAGGTCCAGGACCGAAGCACCAGCCACCTTTCCAGCCAGGACATCGAAGATGGCCTCCCTGACCCGGTCTGAGGTCGGTCTTACGGCTGGACCGTGCGGACTCGCCAGGCGGCGGCCGCGGTATACTCCGCCGATGATACGCATTTTTTACAGCCAAGACCAAAAGGGGCGGGAATGATCCCGCCCGCCATAGACTCCCGGCCGAATGATTGTCTAGTCCTCGTAATTTCCGGCCGGTCCTTTGTCCGAGGATAATTGGGCCGCCTTTTCCCTGATCTTGGCCTCGGTCCATTCGGCCGGGTCTTCGATCCTAGCGGCCTTGGGTCCCAAATCGTAGGAACCGGCCTCCAAAACGGCCTGAACGGCCAGGGGTGCGGTGTCCTGGGCGTTGAAGACATTGGTCAACAGCCCGTAAACGAAGTCCTCGACGCCTTGGACCATGCGCTCGCGGATGTCGGCCGGCTGGCGGAGCAGCTTGTTTTCGAAAGGCAGGTTGAGTTTTTTGTAATCGCCGGCCTTGAGAGCGCCTTTCTTGGCGTATTCCACCATTTCCGTCCACAGGTCTTCGGAGACCCCGGCGTCTGGCAGCTTAATGAACTCGCCGTTTGGGTCCAGTTCGGCGTTGCCGTAATCGTTGACCTTGACCCCCCAGGTGATCATCTGCAAGGCCGTGGCCACGTTGGCCTTGGTGGTGTTGGTCTCCTGGGCGATGCGGCGGAGTCGTTCCGAACTGTTGCCGGAAGTGCCGTGCTGGGCCCCCGAGACTTTGTATTTTTCCAAGGCCTTATGAATCCGAGCGGTCAGTTCGACCTGAATCCCGGCCCCGCTTTCCTCGATGCCGTGAGTAGTGCCGTTGTTCAAGGCGATCCAATCCGGAAAAATGTCGTGAGCGTTGAGCCCCTGAATCAAAAATAGGGCCTCTTCCACCGTGGACAAACCGGCCTTGCCCTTGATTTCGCCCACTTCGGTCTCCAGGCCAGCCCACTTGGGCACGTACGGGTTTAAGGCCAGGTTGGTCAGGAGGTTTTCGTCGTCGGGCAGATGGGAAGCATCGATGGCGATGGAGGTGATGCCCGCATCGAACATGGAGGGAATCTCCATCCTGGCCGCCTGGGCGTCTTTGGCCCCCTTGATGCCGTAATGGTCGGCGTGGACGGCCACCGGCACGGTGATGCCCAGTTCGTTGCAGACGGCGTCGACCTGCCGGGCCATGTTCCAATAGTTGACCGCACAGTAAGCCGAAGCCCCGCCTTCGGATTTGGCGATTTCGATGATGACGGCGGCGTCGGCCCGCTGGGCCGCCCGAAGGGCCCCGCGGATGACGAAATGGTTCCGCCCGTTGGCCGCGATGGTCATGGCCCGGCCTTTGGCCAGCATGGCCCGGTCAATGACCTTGCCGCTGACGATCAGGGCCTTGGAATGGGGAAAAAGTTTGACGATATTGGGCGGACGCCCAATCTGGAGAGCCTTTTCAAATTCCGCAGAATACCCCGTCTTCTTCTCGGACATATCCCCCTCCGTTGGTGATTGGTTAGCTATTTCTGGAGTTTGACCTCGGTGACCTTGATATCCAGGCCTGCACCCGTCACTTGATATTCACCCATATTCCTGCTATTTTAATAGCAACGATGGTTTCGGTATGAGCCGCAGCCTCTAGGCCGAAACCGGGCGGCCAGGTCGCTGCGGGACCTGAGACCCTATCTCGCCCAGATCAATTTTCCACTTCGCTGGTTATTGACATATTTTAAGTCACTTGATGAATCATATCGGCCGAGATCAAGATTCCCGCCCCTGGAAGACCCTTTAAGCGGTCCCAATCCAAGGACTCGGTCATGTGGGGCTAGCCGACTCTGAGCAGGTCATCCTCCAAAAGCCGTTCGGCGATCTGGACGGCGTTCAGGGCCGCGCCTTTCCGAATGTTATCCGAAACGATCCACATGACCAGGCCCCGGTCGCAGGAAAGGTCTTCCCGGATGCGGCCCACGTAGGTGGCGTCCTGACCCGCGGCTTTAATGGCCAGCGGATACTCGTTCTTGGCCGGATCGTCGACCACGACCAGCCCGGGCGCGGTCCTCAAAAGATTACGAACTTCCTCCGGGGTGATCTTTTTCTTGGTCTCGACCCAGACGGCTTCCGAATGGCTGTAAAAGACCGGGACCCGGACCGTGGTGGCCGAAACCATGATCGAGTCGTCCCCCATGATCTTCCTGGTCTCGTTGACCATCTTCATCTCTTCCTTGGTGTAGGCGTTGTCCAGGAAGACATCGATATGGGGCAGGACGTTGAAGGCGATCTGATGAGGATAAACCTTGATCTCCGGCTCGCGCATGTTCATTAAGGCCCGGATTTGCCCTTCCAATTCGCCGATGGCCTTCTGTCCCGTCCCGGACACGGCTTGGTAAGTGGAAACCACGATGCGCTTTATCCCGGCCGCGTCATAAATCGGCTTGAGGGCCACGACCATCTGGATGGTCGAGCAGTTGGGGTTGGCGATGAGGCCGGGATGTCCTTTCAAATCGTGAGGGTTGACCTCGGGCACGACCAGGGGGATGTGCGGTTCCATGCGCCAGGCCGAGGAATTGTCCACCACCACGCAGCCGGACTTGACGGCGATCGGGGCAAACTCCCGGCTGACCCCGGCTCCGGCTGAAAACAGGGCCAGGTCCACTCCCCGGAAGGAATCCTTTTTTAAAACTTCGACCGGAATCTCCCGGCCATGAAAGACCACGGAACGCCCGATGGAACGCTCGGAGGCCAAAGGTTTGAGTTCGGCCACCGGGAAGTTACGCTGTTCCAGGGTCTTGACCATCTCCCGGCCCACGGCCCCGGTGGCCCCGGCCACGGCCACTTTCAATCTTTTCCTCATCCCTCCACTCCTTGACCAATCATAGCTTCGCATCCACTTTATTTTTGATACAACAGATATTTTACCACAAGGTCGCCAACCTCTGAAGTGGTATAACCCATTTTCCCGGCGGCCAGGGATTTGATGTCCCGAACCAGGACCGTCTTGACGGCCTCCTCCACGGCCAGGGCGGCCTCTTCCTGTCCCAGTTCCATGAGCATCATCTGGCCGGCGGCGATGGCGGCCAGGGGATTGATCACGTTCAACCCAGTGTATTTGGGCGCCGAACCGCCGATGGGTTCAAACATAGACACCCGGCCGGGATGGATGTTGCCGCCTGCGGCCACGCCCATGCCGCCCTGGATCATGGCCCCCAGGTCGGTGATGATATCTCCGAACATGTTGTCGGTCACGATCACGTCGAACCATTCCGGGTTCTTGACCATCCACATGCAGATGGCGTCCACGTGGGCGTAATCGGTCTTGACCTCCGGATATGCGGCGGCCAGTTCATTAAAGGCCCGGGCCCACAGGTCAAAGGCGTAGGTCAAGACGTTGGTCTTGCCGCACAGGGTCAGTTTCTTTTCCCGGCCCCGGTCTCGGGCGTATTCAAAAGCGTACCGCAGACAGCGCTCCACCCCGAACCGGGTGTTGATGGACTCCTGCACGGCCACCTCGTAAGGCGTGCCCTTGCGCAAAAAACCGCCGCCGCCGGCGTACAGCCCTTCGGTGTTCTCCCGCACGACCACAAAATTGATGTCTTGGGGTCCTTTGTCCTTCAGAGGCGTGTCCACGCCGGGGTAAAGGACCACCGGCCGGAGATTGATGTACAGGTCGAGTTCAAAGCGCAGTTTAAGCAGGATGCCCTGCTCCAGGACCCCCGGCTTGACCTGGGGATGCCCGATGGCCCCCAGATAGATGGCGTCCATTTGCCTGAATTCGGATAAAACCGAGTCAGGTAAAAGCTCCCCGGAAGCGAGGTAACGGTCACCGCCCAGGTCATATTCGACGAAGTTCAGTCTGAATCCGAAACGGCCGGCTGCGGCTTCCAGAACCTTGCGGCCCTCGCGAATGACCTCAGGACCGGTTCCGTCTCCGGGCAGCAGGGCTATATCATAAGTTGATTTCATCGGGATTATCTTACCTCTGGTTTATTTTTTAGGAAACCTGTTTCCGGTTGAGCGGCCGGAACATCTTTTCCGGACGAAGCCAGCCGCTAAACCGCCTTGGTTTTTTTCTTCAATAGGTGCGGAATAAGACCGCCGTCCGTCACCAGCTCCAACATGAACGGGGGGATGGGCTCGAAGGTGAATTCTGCGTCTTTACTCAGATTTTTGATTCGGCCGCCGGCCACGTCCACTTCTATCCGGTCGCCGGAAATAAAACCTTCGGCCGCCTTTTCGCTTTCCACCAGGATCAAGCCGGTGTTGAAGGCGTTGCGGTAAAAAATCCGGGCGAAACTTTTGGCCACCACGCAAGGCACGCCCGCGGCCTTGATGGCCACCGGGGCGTGTTCCCGGGAAGAGCCGCAGCCGAAATTTTTGCCGGCCACGATTACATCTCCGGGCCGGACCCGGCCGGCAAAGGACGGATCGGCGTCTTCCATGCAATGGGCGGCCAGTTCGGCCGGGTCGGTGGTATTGAGGTACCGGGCCGGGATGATGGCGTCCGTATCAATGTCGTCGCCGAAAACAAAGACATGGCCTTTGAACTTCATGGCGCGCTCCTTAGAGGTCGTCGGGGCTGATGATCCGTCCGGCCAGGGCCGAGGCGGCGGCCACGGCCGGGTTGGCCAGGTAGACTTCGCTGGCCGTGTGGCCCATGCGGCCGACGAAATTGCGGTTGGTGGTGGCCACGGCCCGTTCACCGGGGGCCAGGACGCCCATGTGGCCGCCCAGACACGGTCCGCAGGTCGGGGGACCGATCACGGCTCCGGCGGCAAGGAAAGTCTCTAACAGGCCTTCCTTCAAGGCCTGGCCGTAAATTTTCCCCGTGGCCGGGAGAATGATCAGACGGACTCCGCTCTTGACCCGCCGGTCCGCCAGGACTTCGGCGGCGAGGCGCAGGTCCTCGATCCGGCCGTTGGTGCAGGACCCGATGACGGCCTGGTCGACGGTGACGTCCTTGAGTTGAGAGACTCCGACCACGTTCTGGGGTGAATGGGGCCGGGCCACTTGCGGTTCCAAGCCGCTGACTTCGTATTCCCGGACCTCGACGTAGGCGGCCCCATCGTCGCTCCGGAAGAAGACCGGCTCCCGCTCGGACCGACCGGAGACGTACCGGCCGGTGACTTCGTCGGGTGCGATGATCCCGTTCTTGGCCCCGGCCTCGATGGCCATGTTGGCCATGGTCAGTCGGCCTTCCATGGACAGGGCGTCAATGGCCGGCCCGGAAAACTCCATGGAGCGGTACAGGGCCCCGTCCACGCCGATGTCGCCGATGGTCAGCAGGATCAGGTCTTTGCCGCCGACCCAGCGGGGCAGGCGGCCGTGGTAGACGAACTTCATCGCGGCCGGGACCTTGAGCCAGGTCCGGCCGGTCAAAAATATTCCGGCCAGGTCCGTGCTGCCCATACCGGTGGCCATGGCTCCCAAGGCTCCGTAGGTGCAGGTGTGGCTGTCCGCACCGATGACCAGATCGCCGGGCAGGACCAGGCCTTCTTCCGGGAGCAAGGCGTGTTCCACGCCTAAACGGTCCAGGTCGTAGAACTTTTTTAGGCCTTGCTCTTGGGCGAACCGGCGGACCGTCTGGACCATTTCGGCGCTCTTGATGTCCTTGTTGGGCACAAAATGATCCATGACCAGGACGATGCGGTCCGGATCGTGGACGCGTTGGACCCCAGCCGAGCGAAAGACCTCGATGGCCAGGGGTGCGGTGATGTCGTTGGCCAGGGCCAGATCGACCTTGACCTCGACCAACTGGCCGGGCTTGACTTCCTCGACTCCGGCGTGGGCGGCGATGATCTTTTCCGTGATGGTCTGAGGCATATTAGTTCTCAATAGAAGGAACGGTAAGGGTTTTGCTTCATGGACTCAAGGCGGTTGAGCCCGTTGATGTACGCCTTGGCGCTGGCCACGATGATGTCCGGGTCGGCCCCTTGTCCCAAAGCCACCAAGCCGTTTTCTTCCAGCCGGACCGTAACTTCGCCCTGGGCGTCCGTGCCGCCGGTCAGACTGCTGATGCCGAAATGAAGCAGCTTGCTCTGAGTCTTGGTCATGGCGGCGATGGTATTGAAAGTGGCGTCCACCGGTCCGGTGCCGAATCCGGCCTGAGTGACCTGTTCGCCGTTGATCTGGATCGAAACCGTGGCCGTGGGCCGGACCGTGTTGCCGGCGCTGACGTTCAAGTAAAGCAGCTTGTATTTTTCCGGCACCCGGACCAGGACATCGGCCACAATAGCTTCGATGTCCTCGTCGAAGACCTGTTTCTTCTTGTCGGCCACCTCCTTGAAACGCTCGAACAAGCTGTTGACGGCTTCGTCATCCAGGTCGTAGCCCAGGCTTTTGAGTTTATCCCTGAAGGCGTGGCGTCCGGAGTGCTTGCCCAGGATCAAGTCGCTTTTCTTGATGCCCACGTCCTGGGGCCGCATAATCTCATAAGTGGCCGCGTCTTTCAAGATTCCATCCTGATGGATGCCTGATTCGTGGGCAAAGGCGTTGGCCCCGACGATGGCCTTGTTGGCCGGAACGGCCAGGCCGGTGACCGTGCTGACCAGACGGCTGGCCGGAAAAATTTCGGTGCTGACGATCCTGGTTTCGAAATCATAGCGGTCCCGCCTGGTCCGCAGGAGCATGGCTATCTCTTCCAGGGAAGTATTGCCGGCCCTTTCGCCGATGCCGTTGACCGTGACTTCGACCTGTCTGGCCCCGTTCATGATCGCGGCCAGGGAATTGGCCGCGGCCAGGCCCAGGTCGTTGTGGCAGTGGACGCTGATCACGGCTCGGTCGATGTTGGGGACATGTTCCATCAGATATTTAATCAAGGCCCCGAACTCATCGGGCACGGCGTAGCCCACCGTGTCGGGCACATTGATCACCCCGGCCCCGGCCTCGATGGCCGCCTGGAAAACCCGGGCCAGATAGGCCGGATCGCTCCGGGAAGCGTCCATGGCTGAAAATTCCACATTGGACGTATGTCGGCCGGCCTGACGGACCGCGGCCGCGGCGATTTCGAGGACTTCTTCCCGGGACTTCTTGAGCTGCCTGGTCAAATGGATGTCCGAAGTGGAAACAAAGACGTGGAGGCGCGGATCGGCCGCCTCGGCGATGGCCGCCCAGGCCGCTTCGATGTCCTCTGGGTGAGTCCGGGCCAGGGCCGCCACCTGGCAGTGCTTGATCTCCCTGGCCACCAGCTTGACGGCTTCAAAGTCGCCCCGGGAAGCCGCCGGGAATCCGGCTTCGATCACGTCCACCTGGAGGCGTTCCAAGGCCTTGGCCACTCGGACCTTCTGGCTGACGTTCATGGATGCGCCGGGCGACTGTTCGCCGTCCCGCAGCGTAGTGTCAAAAATGTAAATTCTCTCGCTCATGGCGTCCTCCCCCCTAGCCGGTCTTTAGTTTGGCCTCGCCGCCCGAGGGGCTTGAATCTGGAATAAAAAAAGCCCCGCGGGATGTCCGGCGGGGCTGTCGGCCGATCTTTTCTAAGTTATGCGGCTACAAACCTCCCCGCCTCCCGGGCAGAAGCAGACCCAGCAGCAGAAGCAGAGAAGTTTGAATAGCCTGACTCATGTTTTTTTCACCTGAGAAACCCAGTATCACCAGCCCCCGACAATGTCAAGTTTTTAAGTGAAGAAAATTTAAACATTATTACCGGGAAAATTCCACTTCGCCCGTTCGGCCTATTAATATACGCCGTGATTCTCCCTTGGTGTTATCCGCCGGACCGGTCCGGACCGGTTAAGACCCGGCCTCTCTGGAGGGAAGCGATCACCCCTAAAACACACAAGCCGGTGAAAATCATGAAGGCGATCCGGATGCTTCTCAGAAAGGCGGGATAATATTCCGGGGTGATCCTGACCCGGCCGATGACCAGGGCGAAAACCAAGGCGGCCAGGCCCATGCTGACCATCTGCCCGATCAGGCGCATGGTGCTGACCGCGCCCGAGGCCTGACCGAGAAACTTCCTGGAGACGCTGCTCATGATGGCGTTGGTATTGGGCGAGGAAAAAAGGGCGAAGCCCAGGCCGATCAGGGCCAGGTTGCCGATAATAAGACCCAGAGCGGAGGCTGGATCGAGAAAAGTGAAAAAGAGCAGGCCCAGGCCGGTCAGGGCCATCCCGGTCGAAGCGACCAGGCGCGGTTCGATCCGGTCGGACAGACGGCCGGCCAAAGGAGAAAAGACGGCCATGACCAGGGGCTGGGTGACCAGAATGAATCCGGCCTTCTGGGGCGGCAGTCCCTTAATGTACTGGAGGAACAAACTCATGAGAAAGATCAGGCCGAAAGTGGCGCTGTAATGGATCAAAGCGGCCAGGTTGGAAAAAGCGAAAGTGACGTTGGTCCGGAACAGCTCGATTTGGAAGACCGGCGCGGCTGTCGCGAGTTCCCATTTAATGAAAACGGCCAGCCCGGCCAGACCCAGAGCGATCAGTCCCAGGCCTTTGAGGTCCGGCAGCAGGGACAAACCGAACATGACGGCCGCCAGGACAAAACCGTAAATCAGGGACCCGGCCAGGTCAAATCTTTCGCCTCGGGCTTCCGCCCATTCTCCGGTCAGTTTCCAGAGCACCAGAAAAATGGTGGTCAATCCCAAGGGTACGTTCACCCAAAAAATACTGCGCCAGCCCCAATTTTGGGTCAGCAGCCCGCCCAGGACCGGGCCCAGGGATAGACCGACATAGACTGCAGCCACAGTGAAGCCGATGGCCCGACCCCTTTCCCCGAGGGGAAAGACCGAAGTAATGATGGCCAGGCCGCTGGCGAAGATCATGGCGCTGCCCACGCCCTGGCCGACACGGGCGGCGATCAGCCCGGCCGCCGAACTGCACAAGCCGCAAACCATAGTGGCCGCGGTGAAACAGACCATACCCCACAAAAAGGTCTTTTTCCGGCCGTAAATGTCCGACAGACGGCCGACCGGGACCATAAAGACCGCTGCGGCCAAAAGAAAGGCCGTCTGGACCCAACTGAGCAGCACCGCGTCCATAGCCAGTTCCTTCTGGATGGCGGGCAAGGCGATATTGACCGACGAGCCCATGAACGGAGTGACGAAGGAGCCGACCATGGCCACAAACAAAACCGTGCCTTTGCTGACGGAATCTTTGGACATCACCATGGTTCTTTATACTAAGTTGCTTTCAGGTGGGAAATAAAAAATCATTGAATGCCGGCAGGAATTGAAGACGGTCTGAATATTAATCAGAGCAGGCCGGGGAGGCCCTGGGTGAATAAAAGGCCGCAGGCGGTGTACATGGAATGTCTGGTGGTCAGGGTGGGCAAGCCTAGGGCCTCGGCTTTTCTGATCACCTCTTCCAGCGGCCTGACCCCTTGGACGAAAACCACGCCGGCCAGATCGGCCACTTCGGCGGTATTGATGACCTGAATGTTGGCCAGACAGGTCAGCAGGAGCGCGCCCGGTTCGGAAAAGGCCAGGACGCTGCTTAAAAGATCGGTGGCCGCGACACTGGTGATACGGCGGCTTAGGAGATCGGGCCGGCTCAGGACTTCAGCGTCCAGAATCCGGCTGATCAGCCTCAGTTCCAGGCCTTGCTCGGAGATCGACTTATTCGTAATGGTTCAACACCTCAAGGACCTTGTCGGAGGTCAACTCGCGGTAAGTGTCGTGGTCGATGACTGTAACCGGGGCCAAGCCGCAAGCCCCCAGACATCGGACGGCTTCGAGCGAAAACCGCCGGTCCTCGGTGGTGCCCCCCACTTTGATCTTCAACTCCCGCTGAAGCCGCTGGAGGGTTTCCTTGGCCCCCCGGACAAAACAGGCCGTCCCCAGGCAGACCCGGACGGTATGCCGACCTCGGGGAACCAAAGTGAAAAACGAGTAAAAAGTGACCACGCCGAAAACCGCGCTGCCGGGCAGTCCCAGCCCTCGGGCGACGTATTCCTGGAGATAATAGGGGAGGTAGCCGCAGACCTCCTGGGTCTGTTGCAAAACCGGGATGAGCGAGCCGGGTTTGCTCCGGTTTCGGTCTAGGATTTTGTCCACCTCGGCCATCATCTCGTCGGTTATATCGGCCGGTCTGGTTTCTTTGCCGAATTCAACCATGATCCGTTCTCCGCCCCGGTTAACTGAATAAAATTACTCATAACACCGAACCATTCAACCAGGCAAGGACCATCATGTTAGGAAGGCTGAAATCATTTGTAATATTGCCTGAGATTGAATAGAATAATCAACTGTAAAAAGAAAAATGGCCGGACCGGGAGCATGTTGGAAAAAAGTCGTCAGGAAATTATCATCAAGGCCCTGGAATCCTTTGCCGAAAGGCTGGTGATAATTTCGGCCGATCACCGGATTTTGGCCGCGGCCGGACGTTTTTTTGGTCAGGACCCCGACCGGCTGACCGGCCGGCCCTGTCACCAGGTTCTGGCCGGAAGCGAGACGGTCTGCGAAGACTGCAATTTGGAAAAGGTCTTTCAGACCGGTCGTCCGGCCGTCCGCCAAGGGCCTTTATCCGAAGGTTCAAAGCAAAAAATTCTATCTCGGCGCCTTTTCCCGATTTTCGACGGACGGAAAGTCGAAGCCGTGGCGGTCATCGATCTTGACTCCAGGCACTTCAGTGATCGGGATTCGGAAACCTCCAGCGCCAACGCCTTTTTGAAAAACCTGATCATGAGCTCGGTGGACGGGGTCATCGCTGCAGACATGACCGGCCGAATATTGATCTTCAACGAAGCCGCCTCCCAGATAACCGGCTACCGCCAGGAAGAGGCCTTGACCGAGTTGGACATCAGGGAAATCTATCCGGGAGACAAGGCCCGGGAAGTTATGCGCCTGCTCAGGGGCGATGATTACGGCGGCAAGGGCAAACTGAAATCCTATCGGGTCGACCTGCTGCGCAAAGACGGAACGACCGTCCCGGTCAATCTGTCGGCGGCCATCGTCTACGACGGCGAAGAGGAAGCGGCTACGGTGGGTTTTTTTTACGACCTCCGCGAGAAACTGCGGATGGAGCGGGAGCTCCAGGAGACTCAAGTCCAGTTGCTCCAGGCGGCCAAAATGAGCTCTCTGGGGAAGCTGGCGGCCGGCGTGGCCCACCAGCTCAACAACCCCTTGGGCGGTATTGTTTTATATTCTCAACTTCTTATGGAGGAATATGATCTTGATCCGGCCGCCGTCCAGGACCTCAAAAGAATCATCGAGGATGCCGAACGTTGCCAGAACATCGTCCGGGAGCTTTTGGACTTCGCCCGGCAGTCGACCCTGGAACTGAGACTGAACGACATAAACCGGGCCATCCGGCGGACCATTTTTCTCCTGGAGAATCAACCTCTTTTCAAGGGGATCGACATTGTGACCGAACTGGACCCTGATTTGCCCCTGGCCCCTTCGGACATCCAGCAGCTCAATCACGTCTTTATGAATCTGATCCTCAATGCGGCTGAAGCCATGGACGGTCAGGGCGTATTGACCATCAAGACCAGGGTTTCGCCCCTGGGCGACCGGGTCTGTATCGAGGTGGCGGACACCGGTCCGGGCATCCCCAACGACGTGCTCCCCCACATTTTTGATCCTTTTTTCACCACCAAGGAGGAAGGCCAAGGCACCGGGCTGGGGCTGAGCGTGAGTTACGGCGTGATCGAAAACCACAAAGGCCGGATCACGGCCTGCAGCGCCCCGGGTCAAGGGGCCTCTTTTTTGGTCGAGCTGCCGCTTCAACAGCCCGGCTTCGACCGAGAAACAGAATGACCGAACCAGAAAAATCCGCGACTATCATGATCGTGGATGACGAACGGGACATCCGCGACGGGGCCGAACGCATCCTGGCCCGGATGGGCTACGCGGTGATCAAGGCGGCCCGGGGCGAAGAAGCCCTGGCCATGTTGGGAGAAAAGCCGGCCGATGTGGTCCTCGTGGACCTGAAAATGCCTGGCTTGGACGGACTCGAAGTTCTTGAACGCATCCGCGCCGACCATCCTGAAACCCTGGTCATCATCGTCACCGGATACGCCACTATCGAGACGGCCATCGAGGCCATGAAAAAGGGCGCTTATGATTTCATGACCAAGCCCTTTCGTCCGGATCAGCTCCGAATAGTGGTCGGCCGGGCCATCGAACACATCAGGCTGCGCGAAGAACGCGACCGTCTCAGCGCCGAACGGGAAAGGGGCCTATGGGTCATCACCACGGAAAAGAGCCGCCTAAAAACCGTGGTCGACAGCATTATCGCCGGCCTCCTGATCATCGAACGGGACAAGCGGATCGTCATGTGCAATCCGGCTTTTTCTCAGATGGTCGGCATCAGTCCCGAAGAGATCATCGGGACGTCCATCGAAGACCACCCCAAACTCAAAATCGTCAACGAACTCATTGACGAGGTCCTCGAAGGCCGGACCGGAGGAACCGGCGTGGTGACCAGGGAGTTTGAAATCCCCGGCGACCGACCCACTTACATCCGGGCCAGCGTCAACCGGGTCCTCAGCGAAACCGGGAAGACCCTGGGCTTGGTCGCTGTTTTGCGCGACGTGACCTATCTCAAGGAACAAGAAAAAGAAAGGGCGGCCTATGTAGCCATGTTGACTCATGAGCTGCGCTCGCCCCTGAGTTCGGTCGACACCCAGCTCCACGTGGTCCTGAAAGGTTTGGCCGGGCAACTGCCGGAAAAACAAAAAAAAATGCTGGGGAGAATCAAGACCCGCATCGGGGCCGTGATAGATATGATCAATAACTTATTGGACTTATCTAAAATAGAGGCCGGACAGTTCGTTCAAGAGAAAAGGCCGCTCGACCTCAATCCCATCATCGAAGACACCGTGGAGATGATGTGTTCCCAGGCCGCCGATCAAGGCAAGGATTTGAACATGGACCTGGACCCGAACCTGCCCCGGATAGTGGGCGACCCGAACAGCCTCAAGGAGGTGGCCGCCAACCTGATCAGCAACGCCGTCCGTTACACCCTGGACGGGGGCCGGATCGAGGTGAGCACCAGGACGGAAAACGGTTGGGTTGTGCTTCAAGTGGCCGACAACGGCGTGGGCATCGCCCCGGAACACCGGGAAAAGATTTTTGAACGATTTTTTCGGGTTAAAAATGAAAAGACTCGGCACGTGGTCGGGACGGGCCTGGGGCTGCCCATTGTCAAGGCCATAGTCGAGGATCATCAGGGGGCCATCACCGTCGAAAGTCAGCCCGGCCAGGGCAGCGTCTTTTCGGTCAGGCTGCCGATCATCAACTGAAACTTCGAAAATATTTCAACCAGAGTCGACTTGGAGGAGAAGACTCGATGATTTACAAGCTGGCCAACGGAGAGACCATCGATACGTCCAAAGACCTAAGCTTTGACGAGCGCAATCTGGTCCAAAAGATGCTGATCTATGAATACATGAACACCAGCCTGGAAGAGTTTCAGCGCCGCTGGCGAACGCCCGCCTGCCCGGTCTGGCGCGGCCGGGCTACCCTGTCCGACCCCAGCCCGGCGGCCAGGATTCTATTGGACCTCGAAACCAAAATCAAAAAAAAGCAAAAAGCCGCAGCCCAAGCCGAGGCGGATTAGGCTCTCGGTTTACCTAGGTTAACAACTCAAAAAACTTCAGGGTTTAACCGTGGCGGACAACAGGCCGTTCCGGCGGACCACCAGGCCCCTTTCAAGAAGACTCTCCATAGTTTCCCGGTACAGGCCCTCATAATCCCCGTCGAAATAGAAATCCACCGTCTCTTTGAACCAGTGGGTGGTCATCAAATAGGCCAGGAACCCGGCTTCCTCCAGGCCAGGATGCATGAGCAGGGTGTAGATGGTGATTTTTTTGAGGAGATCGCGGCCGATCTTTTTCCGGTCGGCCAGCATCTCAGTGAGCAGATTTTTAGCCCGGGCCAAGGCTCCTTTAAAATCGGTAAAAGGCGGACCGTGGCCGGGATAGACTGTAGTGACATCCAACGAAGCCAGGCGGTCCAGGGATTCGAGCTGAGAGAACAAGGATCGACTGCCTTCAATCCGCTCGGTCATGACCGCCAAGCCGTTTTCCCAGAGGGTGTCCGAAGACAGCAGTATTTTGGCCCGGCAATGGTAAAGGACGATCCCGTCGGAGGAGTGGCCGGGGGTGTAAATGACCTCGAACTCGTGCGGGCCGACAGCCAGGACGTCGCCGTCTTCCAGGGCCGTGGTGCATTCGAAAAACTCGGCTTCCTGGTGGTAATAGCGCCACCAGGCGGCCCAGTCGTCGCCGGCGTCGATGAAGTGCTTGCCTAGGCGGTGGAGGGCGATCCGGCAGCCGGAGCGATCCTGGATGATCCGGTTGCCGCCCACATGGTCGCAATGGATGTGAGTATTGACGATCAGGGCCGCTTCGGCCAAGTCTACGCCCAAGGCGGCGATCTGGGCCTCGGTCTGGGCAAAACCCCGCAAATAGGCCGTATCTATGAGCACCGGCGGCCGGCCCCGATAGACGAAATGGTTTCCGTTTAAAAACCCTCGTTCGATGAAAAACAGGTCCGGAAGAATTTCTACAGGCAAGACGGCCGCCTCTTAGGGTTTAATCGGCGTATATAACCGGTGGCCGTTGCGACAAATCAGACCCCGGTCGACCAGGCTTTGCAGAATTTCCCGGTATTTTTCCCGGTATTGCCCGCCGAAATCAAGATCGACCGTTTCCTTGAACCAGCCCCCGGCCATGAGCAGGGGGAAGAACCGGGCTTCCTCGACCGAACCGTAGGTCAGCAGGGTATAGACAAAGAGTTTTTTAAGCAAATCCTGACCGGCCTTACTCCGGTCGGCCAGATAGGTTTCCAGTTTTTGACGGGCTCTGGTTATGGCCGCGGGGGCGTTGGTGAAGGGCGGGCCGTGACCGGGAAAGACCACCCGGATGTCCAAGGAAGCCAGGCGGTCGAGTGTTTCCAGATGGGTGAACAGGGTTCGGCTGCCTTCGACCGGCAGATTCAGGGCCGGCATGTCGTCTTCGAACAGGGCGTCCGAAGAGATGAGGATTTTTTCCCGGGGATGATAAAGGGCGATCAAATCGGCGGCGTGGCCGGGGCAATAGACGACCCGGAACTCGTGAGGACCCACGGCGGCAATTTCTCCGTCCTTCAAGGCCCGGGTGCATTGGAAAGAAAAAGCCTCCGATTCCTTATAGTAGCGCCACCAAGTGGCCCAATAGTCTTTAGTGTCGACAAAATGTTTGCCGATGCGGTGGAGGGCGATGGCGCAGCCGGAACGCTCTTGAATGATCCGGTCGGCTCCCACGTGGTCGTAATGAGCATGGGTGTTGATGATCAGGCCGACCCGACCGGGGTCCACGCCCACGGCGGCAATGAGGTCCAGGGTTTCGCGGCAATCGCAGACGTGGCCGGTGTCAATAAGAATAGGCCGACGGCCGCGGTAAGCGAAATGGTTGCCGTGGAGCAGGCCCCGCTCGATGAAAAAAAGATCAGGGAGAATTTCCAGTCCGGTCAAATCAACACCTTATCAAGTTAATCAAATCCGCCCGGAGGCGGCTAAAAATGGTGATCCAGCTTCCTTTTTTCCCACAGCTCGACGGCCAGTTTGCGCATGTCCTCGACCGAATCGAGTTCGTCGACGATCTCGACGCCCAGGAGGGTTTCGATGGCATCCTCGAGGGTGATCAGGCCTTCGGTCCCGCCGTACTCATCCACGACCAGAAAGATGTGGTCGCGCCTTTGAATGAACTCGTCCAAGGTGGCGGCCACCGACTTGGACTCAGGCACCACGTGAACCGGGCTGGCCAGGTTTTTGAGGGGCTCTTCGGCCCGGCCCTGGGAATAAGCCTGGTTGATCTGATAGCGCCGGACCAGGCCGGTGATGTCGTCCAGGTCCCGGCCGAAGATGGGGATACGGGAAAAACGCAGGGTCTTATAATTAGCCAGAACCTCACCCACGGTCATATTTTCAGGCAAAGCGAACATGACCGCCCGAGGGGTCATGACGTCCTTGGCATAGATGATGTTGAGGCGAAGGAGGTTTTTGATGACCCGCCGTTCCCGGTCCAGCAGCTCCCCTTGGGCCTTGCTCAGCTCGGCCGCCACAATCATTTCCTCTCGAGTGATCTTGACCTTCTCCCTTTTGCCGGCCAAAAATCGGGACAGCAACTGGAAGCTGACGACCAGAGGGAAGGTGATCAATATAAAACCTTTGATCAAATAAGCGGTCATTGGGGCCAGAGGCTTCCAGAACACAGCCCCCAGGGTTTTGGGAATGATTTCGGAAAAGACCAGGATGCAGAAGGTCATAATTCCGGAGGCCAGAGCCACCGACTGGCTGCCGAAAACTTGGAGGGCCTGGGCGCCCACCCCGGCCGCGCCCACGGTGTGGGCTACGGTGTTGAGGGTCAGAATGGCCGCCAGGGGGTAATCGATCTTTTCCTTGAGTTTCCTCAAAATAAGGCCGCTGCGGTGACCGTGATTGACTAAAACCTCAATGTGGGTGGGTGTAACCGAAAGGATAACGGCTTCAAGCAAAGAGCAAAGGAAAGAGACCGTGATAGCCAGGCTGAAATAGATTATCAAGAGAGTCATGTAAAAATAACCTGCAGAATCATTGTTTGTTTTCGGATCACGGCCTAGTCGGTTGCGGAAGCCTGGTCATCCCGTCCGCCGATCTCACGAATGGCTATAGGGACCAGGGGTATCCAATCGTGTTCCTGGTTGTCGCCGTAACTTTGGTGATAAAAGATGGTTCTTTGGATTCGGCCGTGGGGATAGACCAGGGCCTCTATTTGGCAGTGAAGCGAATGAAACCGGTCGTGATCGATCAAGGGCCGAATCATGGAACTGAAGGCCGACGGGGTAAAAAAGAGCAAACCCCGCACTCCAGCGAAAGAAATTTCCAGGTTGAGGCCCCCGTCGGGGAAATGGGTGGCCTGCAGAAGGCCCCGGACTCGAGCGTAGCGGTAAGCCAGATCAGCCAGGTCTTCGGGCCGGGAGACCAGGGGGGCTTTTGCCTCGATCAGTCCGCTCATGGCTTCGAAAAGGAGATGAAGCGGAGCTCGACGTCCTCCGGCGGACGGGTCTAAACCGACCTCCATACGTCCCTTTTTTTCTCCCGCCGGGGCTGAAAAATAGACAAAAGGCAGTCCGCTCAGGCCGGTCAATTCCTGAAAAATGTGCTCCACCGCCTCCGGGTCCAGGTAGAGATAGGGGGGACGAACCATGTCCTGTTCCCGGCCGACCAGGGCGGTAAGATTATTCATAATGATTTGGAGCTCATTAGTCATCGGTATTGATAAAAAAATATAGCATGGATTTTGAAAGGGTGAATCTTTTTACACCCGGACGGCTGGCAGGTCTTTTGGAGGACTTCATTTCGGGATAATCTGGGTGGTGACAAAAGAGGAGTGGATTTCATCAAGGATCAGGATGAATTCCCGGCCGTTCAAACTGAACCGGAGGCCTTGCCCCAATTTGACTTTCTCCTGGATCAATTTTTCCTCTTGAATCAGGTTGATCTGGAGGTCGGCCTGTTTGGCCGTGCGGTCGATGGCCAGACAGGTCAAGACCAGTCTCTGATCAAATAGAATCCGGGAAGAACGGAGGCGCACAGTGATCCGGTCGGATTCTTCCTCCGCGGACCACCCGGCTTCGGATGCAGCCGAAGGGTATAAGGTCTGGGCCTTTTTCAACTCCTCTTTGAGGCGGCTGATTTCCAAGGCCAAGGACTGATTGAGTCTTTCTTTGGCTTCCAGGGCGGTTTCAAGCCGTTTGATTTTGGGTTCCAGGTTGCGCCGACCCTGGTCGAAGCTGAAGTAATAAACTAGAGCGCACAGCCCGATCAGGGCGGCGATTCGAACTATGTTTTCCTTACGCACCGTTCCGCTTTCGGCGCCTAGGCCGAGGACTCCATCATCCGGGCCGGCAGCCGACCCTCGGACGCTTGGTGTAAGGCCCGAAGAACGTCTTCCCGGGCGATGATCCCGGCCAAACGGCCGTTTTCGACTACCGGAAAGCTTTTGTTCCTGGTATCGATCATCAGTTGGAGAACTCTGGTCAGAGGCGTCTCCGGGTCCAAGATTTTCAAGTCCCTGGTCATGACCGTGGCGATACTTTTACTCATAAGGGTCTGATAGGGCGGAACTTTGACCTTGTCGGTGAAAACAAAGGTTTTGAGCAGGTCCAGTTTGGTGACCATGCCGGTCAAGCGCCCTTCCGGGTCGACTACGGGCAGACCGTTAAAATCATGTTTTTCGAATATTTTTTCGGCGTCCTTGAGTGGAACGTCTTCCCCAACAGTCACCGGATCGGCGGTCATGACATCCCGGACCTGATAATAAATGAAATCATACATGTCCAAATTCCCCTGCTTGAGCTCAAAAAGGTCAAATGGTTCACTTGGTTTGGCCGAGGCGATTCTTGACTAGTCGGAATAAATTTCTCTCCTGTTTTCCCGGAGGTCCACCAGATAATGGAGCTTGCTGGACCTAGCCTTCAGATCCTTGGTCAGCTCGGACAGCCTGTCCCGGTCAATCCCATAAATGCGGATATACACCCGCCGATAGCCTTCTTCGACCCGGTCGTAGGAAGTCAGAATGCTGGCCATGCGGCCGCCGTATCTCCTGATTATGTCGGTCAGCTCCTTGATCGAGCCTGGCCGGTCTTCAAGCGTCAGGCCGTATTTAACACCCCGGCGGCTCAAGCCGGTCAGAGAAATCATGGCCTGAAACAGGTCATGCTGGGTGATAACCCCGACGATGTTCCCTTGATAATCGACTACCGGCGCTGAGGAAATCTTGTTTTGCAAAAGAACTTCGGCCGTCTCCTCCAGGGTGAAATCAAAGGGCACGGTCACGGGATCTACGGTCATGATTTCTCCGACTTTGACCTTGGAAAGGAGAAATACCAGCTCGTGGATTTCCAAGGTGGTCACGTCCGAAGCCGAGGCCCTTTTGAGATCGCCGTCGGTAAGAACCCCGAGCAGTCCGCCGTTCCTGGTCACCGGCAGTATCCGGACATCATGCTCTTTCATCAGGTTGTTCGCGTCGATCATGGAAGCGCCCACATCAATAGCGACCACCTTGGTGCTCATCCAGTCCTTAACCAACATTCTATCACACCCTCCACCGCCGAAACCAAGGGCCATAGCCGAGGAAGGACCTCGTCCTTGCGGCCGGCAAATGATTCATTGGGCGGCCGGCCGGTAGGGATTGACGCTTAAAACCGGCGCAGCGGCCTTCTTAATGACCTGTTCGGCTACGCTGCCAAAAAATATCCTTTCGAGGCCCTTTCGGCCGTGGGTCCCCATAATGATTAACTCGATCTTCTGCTGATTGGCATAGCTGAGAATTTCTTCGGCCGGGTCGCCGGGCACGACCTTGGCTATGACTTGCTGACGCGGAAAAATATTCTCCAGGAATTCAGACAGTTTCCTTTCAGCGCCTCGGACAATTTCGGCCTCAAAAGTCTTAATCGCCGGGTGAGGCACATACAGACCGGCGTATTGTTCCATGACCCTGGCGACAAAGATGATATGAATTTCCGAACCGAACTTGGCGGCCATCTCGCTGACGTAAGGCGCAATCTTGGTCGAAGCTTCAGACAAATCGACGGGAAAGAGAATTTTCTTGAACATCTGCCGATGCCCTCCTTGATTTTATTTGACCTGATCGAACTTGGCGGGACTCAACCAAACTTCACATTCAATCATTCGAACCGCACTTCGGTCCGCTCTTTCAGCTTAAGTTAAATTATACCTCAAATCAGGTCCGATTGACAGATTCCCGCAAAGCATTAGAGAATTGAAGGCGACCGCCGTTAATCCAACCGTGTGGGCGGCCTGGAGTCCAGACTTGGGCCTGCTCGAGGGTCGCAGGGAGACACGCGGGCGTGACATTATTAAATATGCGTTATTACCGGTAAAATATGAATACACCGTTGTCGGTCCGCTGGGATAACGGCGGGTCATTCGCACAATAAATCCCGCCCCACGACCCAACCGAGGAATAGGTTCGGGTCATGGCCGGGTCGGTCTTCCGGGCCGCGGCCATGACCTGTCAAGCGAATAAGACGGTCTAATAATCGTACCAGCCGCCTTTGGTCTTTCGGCCCAGCCGGCCGGCCTTGATCATGTTCTTAAGCAGGGTCGGCCGGTTCCACTTAAGCTCCTTGTTCAGCTCTTGGGCGAAATATTGGGACACGAAATCACAAATGTCGATCCCGGTCAAATCCATAAGCTCGAAGGGCCCCATAGGATAATTCAGACCCAGTTTGACCGCCTTGTCGATGTCTTCCTTGGAGGCCACCCCTTCCTGGAACATCTGGATGGCTTCAAGCATGTGAGGGATCATCAGGCGGTTGACGATGAAGCCAGGCGAGTCGATCTTGACTTCCACCGTCTCTTTGCCCATCTTCCGGGCCAGGTCCGCCGTGACCTGGACGGTCTCATCGCTGGTGAAAAAGCCCCGGATGACTTCAACCAGCCGCATCAGAGGGGCCGGGTTGAAAAAGTGCATGCCGACCACTTTTTCGGGCCGCTTGGTCGCCTTGGATATTTCGGTGATGGACATGGACGAGGAATTGGTCGAAAGAATAACTTCCGGGCGGCAGATTTCGTCCAGCTCGGCAAAGACCTTCTTTTTCAGGCCCATGTCCTCGATGACCGCCTCGATGACGAAGTCCACGCCGGCCAAATCCTCCATCTTATCCGTGCCCTTGATCCGGCCCAAGACCGCCGATTTGTCCTCTTCCGTCATCTTGCCCCGGCTTACGCTTTTGGCCAGAAACTTTTCGATGCTGCTCAGCCCGCTGTTGACGAATTTCATGTCGATGTCCCGCATAACCACATCGCAGCCGATCACGGCCGCCACCTGGGCTATGCCGTTGCCCATGGTCCCGGCGCCGAGGACGCCTATTTTCTTGATTTCCACGCGTCACCTCCTGATACTCCACTAGTTGCTTTGGATCAACGGACTAAATTTTCGAGTCGGACCGGCCGGTCTTTGCAAACCATCCGGTTTTGATCCGCTTATCGACTAATTTTGATTTTCTATTAGTTTGCGCCATTCTGTCAATTCATTTATAGCCGCCCTGACGGTCCGGGGTAATCATCCCCGGACCAGTCGGGCCAGGACTTCCAGGTGGGCGGTCTGAGGGAACATATCGTAAACAGTCAGGTCCGCCGGTTTGAAGCCCAGGGCGGAGAACTCGGCCAAGTCACGGGTCAAGGCCGCCGGGTGGCAGGAAAAATAAAGGATCGCTTCGGGTTGAAGCCTGGTCAGATGAGGGGCCAGACCCCGGGCCCCGGTCCGGGGCGGGTCCAGGAGGACGACCTCGAAACGCCCGCCTTGATCGCCTAGATATTGGACGGCTTTGGCCGCCGACCGTCGAATGAAGGAAACGTTTCCGATCCGGTTGAGCTTCTGGTTCAGCCTGGCGTTGGCCAGGGCCGCCGGATTGTTTTCCACGCCCACCACTTGGCCGGCGACCGCGGCCAGGGGCAGAGTGAAGTTGCCCAGGCCACAGAAGAGGTCCAGCACCCGTTTGGCCCGAAGCGCCTTGACCAGGCTCACTACGTCGGCGACCATTATTTCATTCACCAAAGGATTGACCTGAACGAAGCTTCCCGGCCAAGCCAGGAGCCGGAACCCGGATTCGGCGGATCGGAGCCAAGTCAGTCCGTGTTCCGGTCTTGGTTTCCGGCCGGACTGAAGCCGCCCGCGGACGGAAAAGAAAGCTTGGGCCGGGTTAAGCGGTTCAGGCGGGTTGTTAATGAGCTTCTTGAGTCCATCGGCTGGCTGGCCCGGCAGGTCCCAGACGAAGATGAAACCTTCAGGGCCGGCCAGGACCTCGAGCTGGGTCGGCGTCGGTCGATAGGGGGTCATTTCAGCCGCCCATTCGACCAGGACAGGCAGGATTTCATTCAGCGCGGGGTGAAGCTGATAACAGTAAACCACAGGCGCCAGGCGGCGGGAAGAGGCCGCGAAAAAACCCAGGGCCAGCCTCCCGCCGATTAGGCCCGTGTGCAGGCGGACTCGAGCCCGGTAAAACAAGGGCGAAGGGGCCGGCTTGAGTTGAGGTTCGATTTCATACCGGCGGGTCAGATTTTCCAGGGCCGCTGCGGTCTTGAGATGAAACTGGAGAGGATAGGCCGCATGCATGAGCTGGCAGCCGCCGCATTCGAGAAAGAGCGGGCAGGGCGGGTCGAGGCGCTGAGGGTGAACTTGCAGAATTTTGAGAGGTTTGGCCTGAAGATAGTCGGATCGGACGGACGTTATTTCGGCTTCGACTTCCTCTCCGGGCAGAACGCCGGGCAGAAAGACGATCCGGCCTTCATAACGAGCCAAGCCTAAACCGGCGGCGGCCAAGCGTTCAATGGTCAAGGTCAAAGTCAATTTTTCCCCCTGTCTGTCCGGCCGGAGCGGGCAAATTGATCACCGTCAGATAATGTCCTGTGAGCCGAGATATTTCAACCTGAGTTTTTTGTTGAAAAGTATGGGCTAAAAATGATAATCATCTGATCGTTCAGGGTTAATTATGGAGTCCACCCAGGTTCGGCTGACTATTAATCCGCGCAAGATCGCTTGGCTCAAGTTCGTCCTGGAAAGTTACGAGGGCCTGGCTCTCCTGCGGACCCTGGACGCGGCTTCGGGCCGGGTTCTGTTGATGGTGGGCCGCGGGGCGGAAAAGGAAACGGCTGAGCTTCTGGCGGCGCTCGAACATGAATTGGGCCTGGTGGAAGGCCTGAGCGAGGAACTGCTGGTCAGGAAGCCCGAGCCGGCGGGAAAAAATCAACTGAACGGCAAGGTTGGACCACATGGGCAAACGATGGGTTAGCGTCATTCTCCTTCTTTTGTGCGCTTTGGTCGTTTCGGGGATGAGCGGTTTCGGCGGCGAAGAGGCGCCTAAGCGCATTCCGACCCCGGACCAGAATTTTGAAGTCACCGTGGTCGATCAGGCCGATGTCCGGACCAAGGTGACCATGTTTTCCATCGGCGGCCACACCCTTTTCATCGGCCGGAAGGGCAAGGGCCAATTGGCCGTGCCTTTCAGCAAGGCCAAGCGGGCCGATTTCCGCTTGCAAGACCAGGACCTTGAGGTAATCGTGGAACTGACCGGCGGTGAAAACATCACCCTTCTGGCCGACCGACACCAGGAATGTTTCGGCCGGACTGATTTCGGCAATTTCAAGATCAAGCTCGGCGATGTCAAGACGGTGACGATCCACCGGCAAATCCTGCCTGAGGCCAAGAACTGACCCGAAGTTAATCCGAAAAAAATTCGAGTCGTCGTCGGGGCGGCGGTTGGCGTTTCATCGTCAGTCGCACCCCGATCATGCCGCAGATGAAACCGCCGATGTGGGCGGTAAAGGCCACCCCGGTGTCCCCGGCTCCGGTCAGATTAAGAAACTGGAAAAGGAACCATAAAACCAGGAAAAAGACGGCCGGGACCCAGACCAGGACCGGGTAAAAAATGATCAGGATCAGGGTCAGGACTTTGGCTCGGGGAAAGAGGATCAGGTAGGCGCCCATGACTCCGGCGATGGCCCCGCTGGCCCCGATCATGGGTTTGGTCGAACCGGGGTCGGTGACGATGTGAACCAGGGTGGCTAACACTCCGCAAATAAAATAAAAAAAAATGAAGCGGAAGTGTCCGAGGACGTCTTCGATGTTGTTTCCGAAAATCCATAAAAACAACATGTTGCCGGCCAGGTGCCACAAACCGCCGTGCAGAAAGATGCTGGTCAGCAGGGTCAGAGCCACCGGCAGACCGTCCTGGGGAAAGGGGTCGGTGAAGGAAGTCAAAGCCTTGGGAATCACTCCGAATTGATGAACAAAGATGAATTGCCCCCTCGGGGTGAGGCCCAGTTGGACCAGGAAGACCACGATGTTGGCGACGATAATCAGTATCGTCACGAAGGGGAAAATTCTGGTCGGGTTCTCGTCTTTGAGAGGAATCATATTTTGTAGTATACTGATTTATGCTGGAAGAAAAACCTTTTTCTCGGTTTTTTGAACAGGGTCGGCCCCGGACAGGGCTCCGGCGCGATTGTTATCGATAGGACGAGGTGTTAAAACAAGATGATCCCGGTTTGTCCGGCCGGACGCAACATGAATATAACCAACGAGTCCGCCGGGCGGAAGTACATATATGTGGCCACGTTCGGCTGTCAGATGAACGAGTACGACTCGGAGCGCATGCTCCGGCTGATGGCCGGACAGGGTTTCGTCCCCACCGCTGACCCCGCTCAGGCCGACCTGATACTTGTGAACACATGCAGCATCAGGGAGAAAGCCGCACAAAAGGTTTACAGCCTTCTGGGCCGTCTGCGTCCGCTCAAGGAAAAAAATCCTCATTTGGTCATCGGCGTGGGCGGCTGTGTGGCCCAGCAGGAAGGGGAAAAACTGCTGGACCAAGCCCCTTTTGTCGACCTGGTCTTCGGCACCCACGCCGTGCACCTGCTTCCGGAGTTGCTGGAACAAGCGAGTGAAAAGGGCCGCCGGGTATGCTCGACGGACTTCAATTATGAACTGGCCCCGGCCCCCGGGCTGGGACCAAAACCGGCCCCGCTCAAGGCCTACCTGACCATCATGCAAGGCTGCGACAATTTTTGCACTTACTGCGTGGTGCCTTATGTCCGGGGCCGGGAAAAAAGCCGCCGGCCCGAGGACATCCTGGCCGAAGCCCGGGACCTTTTGGACCACGGCGTCAAAGAAATCACCCTGCTGGGCCAAAACGTCAATTCCTACGGCCGCGGCCTGGAACCTAAAATTACCTTCGCCGAATTGGTTCGTAAAATCGCCGGTCTGCCCGGCCTGACCAGACTGCGCTTCACCACGTCCCACCCCAAAGACCTTTCGCCGGATTTGATCCGGGCTTTTTCCGAAGTAAAGCCTCTGTGCGAGCACCTTCATCTGCCGGTCCAGTCCGGATCGACTCGAGTACTAAAGGCCATGAATCGGGGATATACCCGGGATGATTATTTGGAAAAAGTGGCGGCCCTCAGGGAGGCCTGCCCGGACCTGGCCCTGACCACCGATGTGATTGTCGGCTTTCCAGGGGAAAGCGAGGCTGATTTTGAGGCCACTTTGGACCTGATCGGGCGGGTCCGCTACGACGGGATGTATTCTTTCAAGTATTCGGACCGGCCCATGACTAAAGCGGCCAGGCTCCCGGACAAAGTAGACGAAGCGGTCAAGGGCCGGCGTCTGGCCGAACTCCAGGCCGTTCAAAAAGAGATCACCTTGGAAAAAAACCGGGCTTTGATCGGCCGGCGGGTCGAGGTCCTGGTCGAGGGAAAAAGCGGCAGGTACGCCCAACAACTGACCGGACGGACCAGGACCAACAAGATCGTTAATTTCGTCGGGCCGGAGAGTCTGATCGGAGAGCCGGCCGAGCCGGTCGTCATCGAGGCTTGGGCCAATTCCTTGATCGGCAGCCTGTCCCCGGAAAACGACCGGAATTAACTTAAATGAGCCCATTGCGATGTTGGTCAGGGTTTGAATCCGGCCCCAACACAGAGGAAGCGTTCCGATTCTGCCGAAGCTAAAATGTTTTTAAATCAAAAATATGCGGAAGGACGACGAGGAGACCAAGATTTTGAGCGATTGGTCGAATGTGGTCTGCAATTATCGGGGCGAGATTTTTTGCCGGTGTCCGGCTGGTCATTACGGTCTTTGGTGTCAGAGCACGGCCCAGGGTTCGGTCTCCTGGGCGGTGCGCATCCCCCCTGCCGGAAGATGGTCGCATCTTCACCTCCATGGCCCCTTCCAGTTAAGCCGGGGAGTGGGAGTATAAAAAGCGCGCATCAAAGGCAAAATGCTTTTGGGGGCCGATTTTTCTTGACAATCTTGAGGGCCTGGTAGTATATTTTTTATTGACTGACTAATCAGTCAATATTTGCTTGCCCTGTAACCTGAAGTCTGAAACCCTAATGACCACCAAACAAGTCGCACAGACGAACAGGCTTCATACCCATGGAGAAACGTTTAAGGACCGGCGGCTGGGGGAATCGAGCCGCCTCTTTTGTTCTTTCCGCCGACCGTTGGGAGGAAGACTAATGAACTATGATGTCATCATCGTCGGCTCGGGCATCGCCGGATTGGGCGTGGGCGCGATCCTGGCCAAGGAAAAAGGGTTCAAGGTTTTGGTTCTGGAACGATACGGCGCGGCCGGGGGCCGGCTGATGAGTTTCGCCGATTATCCTCAACCCGGCTGGACCGTGGACGTGGGCCTTCATCTGATCGAGTTGGGCGACAAGGGTGAAGCCCAGATGCTCAACGAACGGGTCGGTAAAAAACCGGTCTGGGGTCCTTTGAGCGAAACGGTGCAAATGCACCGGAACGGCGCGTGGACCTCCGTGGCCGATCTGATCCAGATTTCCAAGGATGAACAGAAAACTTTCCGGGAGCTGATGGCCAAAATCGCCGAGATGAACGATGAGGAGATAGCCCAATGGGACGGTCGGTCTTTCCAGGAGTGGATGGAGACTCACACTCCGCCCGGCTCATTGCGGGAGCTGATGGCCACCTTTGCTATGATTATGACCACGATTCCTCGGCCGGTGGATATGGCCGCCGGAGAAGTCCTGTACATCACCCGAAGCAACCTGACCAAGCGCCGGCAGTTCCTATCGGCCTGCTACCCCATCGGAGGCATGAAGGCCCTGACTCAAGGTCTGAGAGAGGTCATCGAGGAATGCGGCGGCGAAGTCAGGGTCTCCACGCCGGTGGAAGAAGTGCTTGTGGAAAACGGCCGGGCCGTGGGCGTCAAGGCGGCGGGCGGCCCAAGCCCCTATCCCAAGGACTATCGTCTGGGCGAAACGGTGCTGATCAAATCAAAAATCGTGGTCTGCGCCTTGCCCATCTATCAGCTTGCCAACATCCTGGATTTTTCCGTTGTGCCCGGCTGGTGGGGCTCCAGAATAACGGCCATTATGAACGAAGTCACCGGTTTGGTCGGGTACATGATCGGCCTCGAAGAGCCCATCACCGACAAAATCTGCTTCTACAGCCTTTTGGAGACGCCGGTGGCCAAACGGCCTTTCCAGGCCTTCCCGGCCTCCAATTTCGATCCGGGCGTGGCCCCGGCCGGGAAACAGATTTTCCATACCGATCTGGTCTGCGAATACGAAGAAGCGGCCTGCGCCTTCCGCCGCCGTCGTCTTTTGGACCTCCTGACCGAGGATTTGAAGGTGCTCTTTCCGGAAATGGAAAAACGCCTGGGCTGGCGACTGCCTTATTACGTGGCCGGCTGCGACGGCCTGGCCCGTAAGCCCGGTCTGGTCGGGCGTTTCAAACCGGAACTCAAGGCCCCGGGCTTAAGCAATCTATATTTCGCCGGGGACACCTACCAGGGCCGGGGACTGGCCACCAACAGTGCGGCCCGCAGCGCTCTGGACTGCGCCGACCGCATTATAAGGGAGTGGTCTTAGACTTCGGTTCCCTCTTGGGATGGATTCCGGGCTTTTCGCCTGAGGTGTAAACCCAGGCCGAATTAAGACATGGACGAACACCAGCCACATACGGTCAGGGGATAAAAACGCCGAGGTTTGGCTCGTGGTTTGACTTGACTTTTCCACCGGCCTAAAATAGAAGCCGGAGAGATTATCGAAGTCCCATGACGATCAAAGAGAACCCGACCATGCCGTGGAAGCTGGCTACCTTCAACGTCAACGGTATCAGGGCCCGTTTGCCCGCCGTGCTCGACTGGCTGCAAATCCATCAGCCTGAAGTCCTTTGCCTTCAGGAGATAAAATGTCAGGACAAGGATTTTCCTTTTGAGCCTTTCCGGGAAGCCGGGTACTCGGCCGGGGTCAGGGGGCAGAAAGCCTATAATGGCGTAGCCATTTTGACCAAGACCCCGCCGGCCGAAATCAGGCTGGGATTCACGGACGGGGAGCCTGAGGAAGAGGCTCGGCTGATCGCCGGTTTGACCGAGGGGATTTGGGTGGTCAACACTTATGTTCCCCAAGGCCGGGACCCGGCCGACCCGGCCTTTAAACACAAACTGAATTTCCTGGCCAGATTGAAGAAGTGGTTCGAGAGGAACTTCGAGCCCGAGCAGCCGTTGATCTGGACCGGTGATTTCAATGTAGCCCCTGAGCCGATAGACGTCTTCGATCCGGAACGTCTGGACGGGGAGGTGGGGTTTCATCCGGATGAGCGCCGGGCCTTGAATGAAGTTAAAGCCTGGGGCTTCACTGACGTTTTCAGGCAACTTCATCCGGATCAAAGGCAATTTTCTTTCTGGGACTATCGTTTGCCCAGGTCTTTTGAAAAGAATTTAGGCTGGCGGCTGGACCACATTATGACCACCAAGCCTTTGGCTGAAGTCTGCCGTGAGTGCTCGATAGACGACGGGCCGAGGGGCTGGCCCAAACCCAGCGATCACACCCCGGTCTGGGCCGAGTTTGATTTGTAAAATCAGGAGCCGATTTAATATCAACGGTCTGAATCCGGTATTTTCCCCTAGACGGGCCGACCGCGTTTAGACCTTGACGGGGGCTTTAATACGGCGATATTTTGGAGAAAAGTCAATCGATCCGCCATAAATCATAAAGGCATTGTCTTTTTCGGGCGGGGCTGATAGTTTTGAGGGGGCGTTTTCATCTTTGGGAAAAATTTGTGAGGTTTGGGGAACGGCGGCTTAAACCGCGGCAGTCTTGTTTTAATTTTTTATTTTTTTATAAATCACTTATAATTATTGAGACTGCGGCCACCGGTCACGACCCACCGCCCTGAAGCGGCGAGGCGGCCGGGTGGATTTCAAAGACGGGGGGAAGGAAATGAAAAGAATTCTGGCTGTGTTGACCGTTTTAACGCTCGCGGTGTTTTTCGGCCGTTCAGCCCTGGCTGAAGAAAGGATCGACAGCGACAGGTTTAAAATCGGGCCGGGCGACGTGCTGGAAATTTCGGTCTGGAAAGACGAGAGTTTGCAGCGGCAGATCGTGGTGCCTCCGGACCGGGTCATCTCCTATCCCATCATCGGCGACATCGACGTGACCGACATGAGCGTGACCAGGCTGAGGGAAGTAGTGACCGAGAGGCTTTCAGAATACATTCCGGACGCGACCGTGACCGTTTTGCTTAATCAAATAACCAGTCTTCGGGTCTACCTCATCGGCAAAGCCAACAGCCCGGGGGTTTTCCCGATTGACATGGAAACCACCGTCCTCCAGGTTTTGGCCATGGCCGGCGGGCTGAATCCTTTCGCCGCCGGCGACGAAATCGTCATTTTGCGGCAAGAAGATGGAAAGACCATTAAAATCCCTTTTAATTATGAAGAAGTGGCCGAAGGCAAAAATATCGAGCAGAACATTATCCTTAAGCGGGGCGACGTTATCGTCGTGCCTTGAGCTCCGAAGAACTATCGGCGGTGATATTGCGTATTCTTTATAACAGGGTCGCCCAGCGGATCGTTTCGGGACGGTCTTAGGAAATGAGGACAGGGCGGTGAAACGTTTTTTGATGGCTCTTGGAGTGGTTTTTTCAGCGACCTTACTCTTATTGGTCCGTCCGGGAAGTTCGGCGGCCGACGGTAAAATGACCCTGACGCCCAGCGTGGGCGTCAGCGGAAAATATGACGACAATATAGATTTTTCCAGGACGGAAATAAGAAGCGATTACGTGACGACCCTAAGCCCGAACCTGGCCTTTAGGTATGAAACCGAGTTATTGAACCTTAATTTAAACGCCGCCCTTAAAATCACCCGCTACCTTGAAGAAACCCAGGAAAACGATGAAAGCCTGCGATTTACCGCCAACGGGGGGTACAAATTTACGGAAAGACTTACGGCGAGCTTTGATTTTTCGGACATCATCGACACCACCCTGGAGTCTCAACTGGCGGAAACAGGCCTGGTCGGGGCGGAAGGTGAGGAAAGACGGTCGGGTATGGGCGGCGGTTTGTCTTACGTGTTGAGCGAAATATCGAACCTGGGGTTCAGCTACCGTTACAGCCGGGTCGAATATGACTCGCCCGAGTATGTGGACAGCTTGAGTCAATCCGCTTCTTTATCCTATTCGCGGCAATTGAGCACTCAAAGAGACTCGGTGAGCATCCAAACCTCCTATACAGGCACCGAATCCGAGAGGAGCAAGGTGGATTCCTATGTTCTATCGGGAGGCTGGTCCCGCCAATTAAGCGAGATTTGGAGCGGCAGCGCTTCCTTAGGCGCACGATATTCGGAAATCACTTCGACCCAGCGGCAGCCGGAAATCGTTTTTGAACCGACCCTGTGGCCGCCTTTTCGGATCATTTACCGTGACGTGGAAATAACCGAAGAAAACTGGGGCACGGACATCTCCTTGCAGGTTAGACGAGCGGGAGAAGTGACATCGATCAGCCTGGGTTATTCCAGAAAAATGGGGTATACTTCCTATGGGGAGCCCACGGAAACGGACAGCTTCAACGCCTCGTTTGGTTTGGCCTTGAGCGAGAGGTTAAGAACCGGGGTGTCGGCCAGCCTGAGTTACAACCGATCGGAAAGCGAATATTTTGCCGAAAGCAGCCGTCAGTTCCAGGTTAATCCGTATATCAGCTACCTGGTGGCCGAGAATATAAACTTGCGGGTGGGTTATCGTTACGCTCATGATGAAGACTTCAAATTGGCCGTTGACCCCGAGGCCGAACGACACCAGGTTTATTTTGACTTAAGTTTCGGTTTTCCCATGGAATTGTAATTGCGGCCCAAATAGTTTGGGAGAAGGTATGGACGAACAACAACAATTTATCGACATCAAGGGAGCTTTCAGGCGGAGAAAGCTGGGCTTTATCATCATTTTTATTCTGATTTTGAGCATAGCGGTGACGACCGCCTTTGTTTTGCCCCCGATATATCGATCGTCAACGACCATTTTGGTGGAAGGGCAACAGATTCCGCCCGAATATGTGCGGACCACAGTGACCAGTTACGTGGAAGAGCGGCTCCAGATCATCACCCAGCAAGTCATGAGCAGAACCAGACTCCTAGAGATCATCGAGCAGTTTAACTTGTACGCCGAGATGCGCAAAAAAAACACCATCGAAGAAATAATCGAAAAGATGCGCAAGGATATCAATCTGAAGACCATCAGCGCCAATGTCAGGGAAGGATCGGGCCGGTCAGGTTCGGGAACAATCGCTTTCACCTTGTCTTATGAAGGTCGACAGCCGGGCACGGTTCAAAGAGTGGCCAATGTTCTGGCCAGTTTATACATAGAAGAAAACGTCAAGGCCAGAGGGAAACGGGCGGAAACCACCACGGAATATTTGGAAGCTGAATTGAAGCACGTCAAGGCTGAAATAGATGCCATGGAAAAAAAGATCAGCCAATTCAAGATAGAGTACGCCGGGGTTTTGCCTCAAAACAGTCAAACCAACCGCCAGGCCTTGGAACGTCTCATCAGTGAAAGAGACGGCATTGAAATGCAGATTCGTTCTTTGGAGGAAAGACAGATTTTTTTGCAAAATCAACTCGCCCAAATGGACCCCCGTGCCCCGGTGATAACTGAAGGCGGGGAAAGGGTGGCCGGTCCGGCTGAGCGATTGAATTACCTTCGTTTGCAGCTGGTGGCTTTGCAGGCCAAGTATTCGGAAAAACATCCCGACGTCAAGAGACTTAAGAGCGAGATAAAAGAGTTGGAAGCTCAACTCCAACAAACGGGCGACAGCGCGGAGAAAACCGAGAGGCTGACCCAACTTCAAGCCGAATTGGCCGAGCTTCAAGCCAAGTATGGCCCGAAGCACCCGGACGTACTCAACAAGTCCAAAGAAGTCCAGACCCTGACCGACGAGTTACAGAAAACGGCCAGCGGAACTTCGGGTGCGGCTCTGGCGGCTGCGGCGCCGGAAAACCCGGCTTATATGAGTTTGAAGACTCAGATCGCGGCCATCGGCATGGAAATAAATAATTTAAGGGCGGAAAGAGAGCGGCTGCGGGAAAAAATCGAGGTGTATCAGCAACGAGTCGAGCAGGGGCCTTTGATTGAAAGGGAGTACATCGATTTGACCCGGAACTACGATCATCTCCGGGCCAGGTATAACGACATCATGAGCAAATTGATGGAGGCCCGTGCGGCTCAAAGCCTGGAAGAATCCCAGCGCAGCGAGCGTTTCACCATCATTGAAGCGGCCAACGTTCCGGAGAAGCCTTTCAAGCCCAACAGAATGGCCATTGTCATGGTCGGTTTGGTCCTGGCGGTCGGGGCCGGGGCCGGATACGCCGCCGGGCGTGAAGCTCTGGACCACTCCATTAAAAGCGTGGACGAGCTCTCGGCCCTGATGGGATTGCCGGTGCTTTCGGCGGTCTCGCTGATTGTCACGGATGAGGAACGGCGGGGCAGGCGGATAAAGTTGATGGTTTTAGGCGTGGGATGCCTGGGCTTGGTTGTCGCGGCCGTGGTTTTGGTCCATTTTTTCTATATGCCTTTGGACATACTCTGGCTGAAAGTTCAAAAAAGAATTGCGATGCTGGGCCCCTAGCCGTTCCATCAGGCCGGGCCGGAAGACCGGGCCGATTGATAATAAAATTTGTTTAGGCAGGATCATTTGTAATGAGCAAACTAAAAAAAGCTTTGGAAAAAGCCAGGGAAGTCCGACAGAACGGACAAGACTTTCGGACCGAGCCCCAAATTTCGACTCCCGATCATCTGGAAACGCCGCCGCCCACCGAGGAAATCAAACCCGATTACCGCCGGACCACGGTACTGGAGATCGATCCTTTCCGGCTGAAAAAAAACAAGATCATCTCCTGGAATCACCAGGACAATCTTTCGGAACAGATCAGATTTCTACGGACCCGGATTATGAAAAGGCTGAGGGAAGCCGGCGGGAACAGCCTGCTGGTGACCAGTCCCAACCCGGGCGAAGGCAAAACTCTGGTGGCCATCAACCTGGCGATAAGCATGGCTCACGAAATCAACCGCACCATCCTGCTGGTGGACGCCGACCTTCGAAAGCCGTCCATCCATAAATATTTCGGTTTCAAGGCCGATCTCGGCTTGGCCGATTTCCTGTTGGGTGAAGCCGACGTCCCCGAATTATTGATAAATCCGGGTATTGAAAAGTTGACTATTCTGCCGGGCGGCAAGCCTTTGCCCAATTCGACCGAGCTTCTGGGCGCGCCCCGGATGGAAGCCCTGGTCAAGGAGATGAAAAGCCGATACAGCGACCGATACCTGATCTTTGACAGTTCACCGGTATTGACTTGCGCCGATCCGATCGTTTTCTCCAGTTTTATCGACGGCGTTATTTTGGTGATTGAAGCCGAAAAGACCAAACGTAAAGACCTGCAACGCACCATGGAACTGCTCAAAGACAAGCCGGTCATGGGCACCGTGTTGAACAAATTGAAAGGCGATCACAAATTAGCTTATGTATGAACCATTTTATGGTTTAAAAGAAAAACCATTCAATCTCCTGCCTGACCCGGAATATCTTTATATGAGTCCCGGGCATGAGAACGCTTTTACTCATTTGGAATACGCCATAACCGAACACAAAGGCTTCGTGGTGGTCACCGGGGAAATCGGTTCGGGCAAGACCACGTTGATCAACTTTCTTTTGCGGAAAATACCCCAGAACATCCAGGTCGGCATCATAAACAACACGGACGTAAATCCGGATCAATTCATCAAAATGGTCTGCCAGGAATTTGAGTTGGACCCCCGGGGTTTGGATAAGGTGGAGATGCTCGAGATATTCAACAATTTTCTCCTCGAACAGTTCGCCTTAAAAAACAGAATTGTCCTTATTATCGACGAAGCTCAAAATTTACCCAAAAAAACGTTGGAAGAAATCAGGATGCTTTCCAATTTGGAAGAAGAAAAGCATCACTTAATTCAGATCATATTGGTCGGTCAGCCTGAACTGAGATTCAAACTCCAGACCGCAAATATGGAGCAATTCGTCCAAAGAGTAACGGTGCACTGCCATTTGAACGGTTTGAGTTTGGAGCATGTCAGGGAATACGTCCGCCACCGTTTACAGGTGGCCGGCAGCGCCAACCTCGATCTTTTCAATGAAGCGGCCTTGGCCGCGATTCATAAATATTCCCGAGGTATCCCCCGCCTGATCAATATTTTATGCGATACGGCCCTGGTCTACGGTTTCGCCGACGACATCAAAATCATCGGCGAAGAAGTCATCAAGAACGTGGTCGAAACCAGACAAATCGGCGGTCTTCTTTCCGAAGAAAACGAGGGTCAAACGCCGACGTCGGAGCCGGATGAATCGCGTCCGGTCCAAGCCGTTGCCTCGGACGAAGTCAAAAAGCGCCTGGACCTCTTGGAGCGGCGCATGATGCTGCTGGAAAACATGATCTTGAACGTCGAGCAAAACTTCAAGGGGTGGGTTAAAAAAGAAAGCGATCATGAGCAGTTGTTATCGGAGCTTTTTGGTTTATTGAAAGACAGCCTGGCAAGCCGAGAAAGATTGATAAAAAAAGTCGAGTTATCAAGCCAACAAATTGAAAGGTCGGAAAAAAATGACGCTCAAATAATCGAGGATAATCCAACTCCGAAACCATCGTTTTTCTCCATCTTTAGGAAAAAGGATCGGATGAATCTTAGTGACTGAACCGCCCCACGCGTGGTGAGGCGGTTCCCTGCTAAATGAAATAAAATCACCTCAAAAAGATCAGCCCATCACCTCCCCGAACAGGGTCAAATCGGCTTCGCTGCCGTCCACCTGGATCAGGCCCGAGTTGATGCCTGACAGGACGTCCATCTTGCCTTCGATGATCCTGAGCAAGGCGATGTCGGTCATCTTGACCACGGCCGTAGCCTCGGGGTCCCGGCCCTCCTTGATTTTTATTTTCCCGTCCTTGATAACGAAAGTGGCGGCCCCCGATGTTCGGCCGAAAATTTCGTAAGCGATCTTGGCCTGCCATTCACCGGCCTTTTGGGGGTTGAATCGTCCGGCCATGGCCGGCCAGACCATGTCCAAGGGGATGGGCTTGGCCTCTTCGTTCATACTGACGATGCCCTCACCTTCCCGCAACTTGCGCTTGAGGGTCTTGCCGATGGCGCTGGCCGGCAAGCCCAGGACGAATTCAACATATTTCGGCACTTTAAAACCGGCCAGCCGGTTTTGACAGTGCTGGATCACCTCGTCGGCCTTGAGGTCCGAACCAAGGCGCGGCACGACAAAGGCCTTGACTTCCTCCCCGGAAATATCGTCGGGCACGCCGATCACGGCCACGTCGTGAACGCCGTTGACCTCGCTGATGACGTCCTCGATCTCCTTGGGATAGATATTTTCGCCGCCCTTGATGATCATGTCCTTTTCGCGGTCGACGATATAGAAAAAACCTTCGTCATCCACCCGGCCGATGTCGCCGGTGTGCAGCCAGCCGTCCCTTAGGACTTTTCTGGTTTCTTCTTCCTTCCGGAAATAAGCTTTCATCAGTGACGGCCCCCGGATGACGATTTCCCCGATTTGACCGGGTTCTTCCAGGAAACGTCCTTCCGGGTCCATAATCCTGACTTCCTGGCCGTCCAGGGCTACGCCGACCGAGCCCACTTTCTTTTTCCCGCCGGGGCGATGGATGGTGCTGGCAAAAGTGGCTTCGGTCAGCCCGTACCCTTCGATCACCTCGATGCCGTATTCCTTTTCGAACTCGATGATGGTCTCGGGCGGAATGGGCGCGGCCCCGCAGGCCCCGAGCTTCAGGGAGCTGATGTCATATTTTTCCACGGTGTCCTTGGCTTCCAACAGAACCTTGTAAACTTTGGGCACGCCGAAGAAATAATCCGGCCGTTCTTTTTCCACGGTCGGCCCGAATTCCCGGACGCTGAATTTTCTTTGCAGGACGATCTTGTCGTTGCGGTGAAGGGCGATCAGGTTGTGCATCAGCGGGTTGACGTGAAACATGGGCATGAAGACCAGGCGGGAGCTTCGCTTGTCTTCCTGGCCCGGAACGGTGAGAATTTTGGAAACGCTATTGACCATGTAGACAAAATTCCCATGGGTCAACAAGGCCCCTTTGGCCTGTCCGGTCGTGCCGGAAGTATACAGGATAATCATGTTGTCGTCCGGGGAGATTTCCACCGGGGCCAGGTCAGAACTTTCCCCGTCGACCAATTCCGAGTACTTCAGATTCCCCGGACTGACCGCAGGCCCCAACTCAACGATATGGCGGACATCGGAAAAATTGTCCCGGACCGCGGCGGAAACGCCGGCCAGGGCGTTTTCGGTGATCAAAACCACGCCTTGGGAATCGTTAACCTGATAGAGCAATTCACCGGGGGTGAACTGGGTGTTGATCGGACAGGCCACCGCCCCGATTTTGAAAGCGGCCATACAGCAGACCAGGTGCTCCGGGCTGTTGAAAAGATGGACATTGATCCGGTCGCCTTTTTGAACGCCGAGATTTAAAAAGGCGTTGGCCAGGCGGTTGACCCGCTGGTTGAACTCTTTAAAAGTAATGTATTCTCCGTAAAAGGCCATAAAGACGTCGTCGGGCGATTGGGCCGCCCGTTTTTCCACCAGCCCCCTGATGTTCGTGTATTGCATAGGTTCTCTCCTGAAACTCGTGTTTTGGTAAAACAGTTCTTTGCAGCAAAAACCCTCAGACTGATTGTTTAAATCCGCCGGGCCGTTTCCGCGGCTTCGCGGATGGCGTCCATAAGGTCCCGAGGCTTCAGACAATCACCGATTTGATAAAGCTCGGGCGCAATGGTCTCCAGTTCACGGACCAGGGCGTTTTCCGGCTGAACACCCACGGCCAAAACCACGGTGTCGGCGGGCAGAAAGATCAAATCATTGTTGAAAACCGCGTAAACGCCGTCTTCTTTTATGGCCGTCACCGGCGAGTGAGGAAAAAGGTGGACCCCTTTTTGGATCAGCCGGTTCCGAAGAGCCAGGTACACGTTTCTTTCAACGCCCCGGCCCAACTGCCGTCTGGTGACCAGCGTAACTTTTTTCGCTTCGTCGGCCAGTTGATCGGCGATTTCCAGGCCCAGGGTCCGGCCGCCGACGACCACCACCGTGGAGCCGGGCTTGACGCGGCCTAGGATCAAGTCATTGGCCTGAACCACGTTCGGGCCGTCCGCGCCTGGAACGTTCAAGGAAGCCGGCCTGGCCCCGGCGGCCACGATTACGGCGTCCGGGGCGATGGTCTTGACCAACTCAGCCGTGACCAGGCTGTTTAAATGGACAGCGACGCCGGCCCGGTCCAGGCCGGCCGCGAGGTAATCGAGCAGGCGCGGATAGTCTTCTCTTTTTTGTTTCTGGCGGCCGGCGATGAACCACTGGCCGCCGAGCCGGTCGCTTTTTTCATGCAGTTCGACCTGATGGCCGCGTAAAGCCAGGGTTCGGGCCGCTTCCAGACCGGCCGGGCCTCCGCCGACGACTAAAATCTTCTTGGGGTTGGCAATCTTGACCGGCTCGAATTCCTTTTCCCGCAAAACGGCCGGATTTACGGAACAAGTCAGGCCCTGACCCAGAATATAAGGATGATCGGCGAAGTTGAGGCAGTTAAGGCAGTAGATGCAAGGCCTGATCTCGGCCAAACGACCATCCCGCACCTTATTGGGCCAATCCGGGTCGGCCAGCAGCGGCCGGCCCAGGGCCACGAAGTCGGCTTTGTTTTCCGCTAAAATCTGTTCAGCCAAAGCCGGATCAAAAATCTTGCCCACGGTGATGACCGGGACCGGGGAAACTTTTTTGACCGCTTCGGCCAGAGAGACATGGACCCCCTGGGGATAGATAAAACTCGGGTAGCAGCGGTCGGTCGTGGCTTGTTCGCCGGCTGAGACATGGAGAGCGTCGGCTCCGGCCTGGATAAAAAAGGGTGCCTGTTGGACGGTTTCCTGGAGGCTTGCTCCGCCCGGCAGAAAATCGCTGCCGCTTATCCTCAAAATGACCGGGAAATCAGGACCGGCGGTTTTTTTGACTGCGGCGATCACTTCACCGGCGAACCTGGCCCGATTTTCCGGGCTGCCGCCGTATTGGTCGGAACGTCGGTTAAACAGGGGCGACAGGAATTGTCCCAACAGGTAGCCGTGGCCGGCCATGATTTCGACGGCGTCGAATCCGGCCGCCCTGATCCGGCGGGCGGCCTGGGCGAATCCTTCTTTGATTCGCTCGATGTCTTCGACCGAGGCTTCAGGCGGGACCGCGTCGCCCGCAGCCAATGATGTGGGTTGACCATCGGGGCCCAGCCGGCTTTCCGAGCCCAACAAACGGGAAAGGGGCGAAGGGGCCAGCGGACGAATTTCCTCCGGATTCGGCAGCAAGGCCTTATAATCGGCCAGGGCCCGGCCGTGGTGGATGATCTGAAAAGCGGCCTTGGCCCCGTGGGCATGGATGGCCTGGGCGACCTTTTGAAATCCGGGTATGAATTTATCGTCATAAATGGAACAGCGGAACGGGGCCCGGCTTTCCCGCATAATGAGACTGGACTGGCAGATGATCAGTCCCACCCCGCCTTTGGCCCTGGCGGCGTAGTAATCGGCGGTCCGCTCGGTCAATTCCCCTTCCGGCCCGAAGGTCATGGTGACCATGGGGGCCATGACGATCCGGTTCTTCAATTCCAGGCCCGCTATTTTTCCGGGCTCAAAAAGCTTTTGATACTTCATGATCCGGCCTCAACCTCAATTTTGGCCTTTATTTTTGTCTTGCTCGGACAGACGAAAGATTCAGGCAGCGGTCGTCCCGGCCTTTTTGTTTTCTTTTTTGGGGCCCCGACACTCGACCATTTGGGCCTCGAGCAGGCACCCGATGCATTTATTGCACGAAACGCAGCTTGACTTGCGCCGTTGGCCTTTTTCCCAGTCATTGATAAGATGGGGTTCCCTGATCAGGGGCCGGGACAAGGCCACAAAATCGGCGTCGCCGGCTTGGACTATCTCCTCCATCAACTCGAAAGACCTCAAACCGCCGGCCAGCATGACCGGCACGTCGACCACAGGCTTGATTTCCCGAGACCAGAGACGATAATAGGCCTCTTCGCTGATCCGCTTGACGCCGGGACGAAACTCGGTCTCTTCCCAGCCGCTGCCGCGCGCGCCCAGGCTGATTTCCAAGGCGTCAAAGCCCATGGCGGCCATCAGCCGGGCCGCTTCCCGACCTTGATCGAACTCCAGACCTCCGGGGATGGAGTCCTGAACGCCGAGCTTGATAAAAACCGGATAGTCCTCACCTACTTGCTTTCTGATTTCTTTGAGGACTTCATGGTGAAAACGGAGCCGGTTCTCCAAAGACCCGCCCCATTGGTCTTCGCGCCGGTTGATATAGGGCGAAAGGAACTGGCTGAAGAGGTACCCGTGGGAGCCGTGAAGCTGAACGGCGTCAAACCCGGCTGCCCTGGCCCGGCGGGCCCCCTGGCCGAACGCCCTGATAATTTCCCAAATTTCATCCTCGGCCAAGGCCCGGTACCGGGCTTTGAAAAAGGGAAAATAAGGATCGTTTTCCAGATAGGCCGGAGCCACGGCTGTTTTATTCTGCGTTTCCATGAATTTGCCGGCCTCGGCCCCGCCGTGAAAAAGCTGGACCGCAATCCGGGCTCCCCGCCGGTGGACCGTCTCCGTTAGCTTTTTCAGGCCTGGAATATGGTCGTCGCTGGTTATCCGCTTTTGAAAAGGGAGAATCTGCCCTTGTTCCTGGACGTTGGTGGCCCCGGTGATGATCAGACCCACGCCGCCCCCGGCCAGGCCGGCGTACAGAGTTAGATGCTTTTCGGTCACATAGCCGTTCTGATCGGCCCCGCCGCAATTGGTGGCCGAGCGGACAAAACGGTTGGGCAATTCAAGATTCTTGATGATCGTCGGCTGGAACAAGATGCTCATGGCTTTTAAACCTTTCTATCCACGAATCTTCCGGTCATCATTCCATGGTATTGGGCAGCCAAAGGGTTATCTGGGGAAAGGCGATAAGCAGGGCCAGAATTAAAAATTCTATGATGACAAAAGGAGCCACCCCCGCGAAAACGTCTTCAAGTTTGACTTTGCCTCCGGCCGCGGCGTGGACCACATAGGCGTTGAAACCCACCGGCGGGGTAATAACGGCGATTTCGGTGGTTTTGACCATCAGAATTCCGAACCAGACTCCGTCGTAGCCCAGTTTGGTGACGATGGGATAAACCAGGGGCAAGGTGATGACCATCATGGAAGGCGGGTCCAAGAAACAGCCCAGAATGATGAAGGAAAACATGAACATTAAGATGATGGCCAATGGCGGCACCGGGAGTCCGATCACCCAGTCGGCCGCTTCGGTGATCAATCCGCTCATGACCCAGAATCGGCCGAATAGAGAACCGCCGATGATGATCAGGAAGAGGGTGGAGGTGACCATCATGACGTCAAGGGAGACATCTTTAAGGCCCGACCAAGTCAGTCTTCTCTTCAGGGTGATGATGACCAAGGTGGCGAACGCTCCGGCCGCTCCGGCGGCCGAGGGAGCGAACCACCCGGCGTAAATGCCGCCCATCATGGTCAGAAAGACAACAAAGATACTCCAGGTCCCCTTTAGAGAAGCGAACTTTTCCCGCCAGGTGGCCGCGAGGTCTGGCATAGGGGCCAAATCGGGATTACGTTTAACCCTAATGTATATGCTGCCAAGATAAACAACCACGGTTAATAAGCCTGGGATCACCCCGGCCACCAAAAGCTTGCCGATGGGTTCGCCGGTGATGACCCCGTAAATGACCATGGTGATGCTGGGCGGAATCATGGCGGCGAAGGTTCCGGCGGCGGCGATGCAGCCGACGGAGAGGCGCTTGGAATAACCGGCCTTGAGCATTTCGGGCAGGGCCAGGGGGGTGAATATGGCCGCGTTGGCTACGGTGGAACCGGAGCAGGCGGCGAAGGCCCCGGAAGCCAAACAAGTGGCCATGGCCAAGCCGCCAGGCAGGCGTCCCATCCATTTCCTGGCCGCGGAAAAAGATTCCGTGGTGATGTCAGCCATGCCGGCCAGGTTGCCGATGGCGATAAAAAGGGGACAGACGGCCCAGGCGTATTGGGCGCTCATGCCATAGGCGGCGCTGGCCAGATGCCCGATGGCTCCCTGGAAGCCCACCAAAAAGTACAAACCCAGAATCCCGAGCCCGCCCAAGGCGTAGGCCACCGGCACGCCCAGCATGATGAGGACCAGAAGGGCTATGATGCTCAAAAGACCAATCAGCACCGGGTCCATAGCCGATTATTCTCCATAGCCTTGGTTTCTGGAATCTCTGTCCAGAAACCTGGCGGCGGTGTGGTAAAGGTCGATCAGCAACTGCATGGTCATCAGACCGGCCCCGACCAATAAAATCAGCTTTGACGGATATATCGGGAAACGGATCAGACTGGGCTCACACTCCCGCATCAGCCAGCTCCGCCAAAAATATATGGCCCCTCGCCAGGTCAACATGGTGAAAAAGGCCGTGCCGATCAGGAGTCCGACCAGGTCCAAAAAAAGCCTAGTTTTGGGTGAGAGACGGCGAGTGAGCAATTCCACCTGAATGTGGCGTTTTCTCAATTGGGCGTAGGCCAGACCGCCGAAGACCAGGGCGACCATCAAGGTTTCGGTGGTTTCGTAAGTGGCCGGGACCGGGGTATTGAAGATTTTTGTTCCGATGACGTCGGCCGTCCCGATCAAAATCATGATGACCGTGGCCAAGGAGGCGATGTTGGCCAGAAGCGTTCCGGCCAGGGCCACAATTTTCTCGATCCATCTCCCGGTCCGAACCAAAAGGGAAACCGGAATCTGAACATTCGTTCCGCTGACGAGGTTGCCGCGAGGCTTTTTTTCATTCTCGGTCAACGTTTCTTCACCCCAGGTCCAGACTCCGGTTCTTCACCGCCCCCTGACCGCCGAGGGCGGTCAGGGGGCGGACTCGATCAGAATTTCTTGACCGTCTCCAACCAAATGGCTTTCATTTGCAAGGCGGCTTCGCCCTTGCCGATTTTTTCCATCTCCTTGACCCAAAGGTCCAAAAAGGCCGGGGAAGCATCAATCCATTTTTGCCGCTCAGCCGGATCTATCTTGGACACCTTGACTCCCTTGGCTTCCATCTCCTCCCGGCATTTCTTTTCCAGTTCGAGCATATTTTGCCGGTCATGGGCCAGGGCGTCCTGACAGACGACCTCGATGGTCTTCTGGATGTCCTGAGGCAGACTGTTCCATTTGTCCAGGTTCATCCAGTTGCCCCAGCCGACAATGCCCATGACGTCCCAAAGACAGACATAGGGGGCGACTTCATAGTGTTTGAAATAAAATCCGGCGGGCAAAGGCCACAAGGTGGCGTCGATCACTTTCTTTCTCAGGCCTTCATAGGTTTCGGCCGGAAAAATGCTCACTCCCACGCCTCCAGCCGAACTGAAGGCCACCGGCAAAAAGGGCCCCCAGGTTCTGACCTTCAAGCCTTTCAAGTCTTCAAACTTGGTCACCGGCCGCGTGGAGAACAATTGGTAAGGCGTCAGAGAGTGATGCATGAGCAGTTTGAGGTTCTGAGCTTTGATCTCTTCGGCCACGCCTGGGACTTCCTTGGGAATCCTGACGCCGAGTTGCTGAGCCTGATCGAAGTTGGTGATCAAAAAGGGAATGGCATTGGGCGCCGCCCACAAGGGAAAGGCGGAGGCAAAATAGCCGGTGGGGAAGCTGACGATGTCCAACGTCCCCTCCTTGACCAGATCCAGTAGTTCCTTGACCTGGGCCAGGGTGTTGACCCAAAAGATTTGCATTTTGATCTTGCCGTTCGTTCGTTTCAGGACTTCGTCGGCGATATAGGTGTCGGTGGCCACCAAAGTCGCGGGCGACTCGTTCATGAAATGGGCCCAGCGCAGAACTATTTGATCCTCCCCTTGGGCCGACCCGGCCGGCTGGACGACCAGCAAAAATAAAATCAAAAACAGTCCTAACTTCTTCATTCCTTGACCCCCTTTGCTTCGATTAATTTAATTCCACCGTCTTTTCAGGTCTGCTTTAAAGCAGGCCTTTACGGCTTAGACACAAATCGACAAAGGCCTCCAGTTCCTGTTCGCATTCCGCCTGACTTTTAAACTGGGCGTCGAGCTGCCGGCCTTCCATCAGCAGGGTCGGTATACCCAGTTGTTTCTCCGCTTCTTCGGCCACGATCCGGCCGAGTCCGGCGGAAGCGGTGCAGCCGATCTGGACATAGTAAACCATGCCGTCCACCTTCAGGTTCCGGCAGGCCTCCAAGGTATCGTTCACCCAGGTCTCGCCGAGCACGGCCCAGGAGTTTGAATTCAGGAGTCTGGCCTGTTCCTCCAGAGGAGTCAACTTCCGCCCGTATTCCTCTTCATCCAGGAAATTGTAGTACTGAATGCCGAAAACCCGGGTCATCCAGCCGAACTGCAAGGCCGGCACGGCCACGCCTCGTTTAGCCAAAACGATAAAGGGATTGAAATAAAAAGGCCCGGTGACCACCCACAACAGGCGCAGTTTTTCTTCTTCCAGGACGCCGATACCTTTTTCGGCCCGGGCCATCATTTCATCCCGCCAGGCTTCGAAATAGTTCAAGGCCTGGCGGGGACTCGGGTAGTAGCTGGGAAACCGGGGCAGGCGAAAGGCGTCCAAGGCTGACAGCAGACAAGGGACATGGCTACGCAATTGGTTTATCTCCCGCATATATTGCTGGGCCTGGCTCTCGATCTCCAATATCTCGATCATCCGTTCTTCATCGTATCTGACCCCCGGCACCTTGGCCTCGGCGAACTGAATGAACTCTTCAATTTGATCCGTGACGAAACGGAGCGAGTCTTCGCTGGCCCCCAGGCCGCCGTTGAGGGTAAATACCGGCTTGTTGAAGTATTCGCCGATGGCCTTGAAAGAGGTCAGCTCCATGTGACAGGCGGTGTTGTGCGCCAAAACGATGTCGGGCGGCGGATAATCCTCGTTGATGCACATGGCCAGGCAGACGATGGTCCGATCGCAGGCCGTGTCGGGAAAACCCTTGGCCCTGATGATGTCGAAATATTCATTGGCCAGTCTGGTCCGGTCGGCCGAGCCCATCAGGTCCAGACCGACAAAACCCATGGCGCTGATCAAGGCGGTGGCGTACTCGCTGTTGGCCATGGGTTGATTGTGGGTCCGCCAGGCCTCAAGCTGGGCCTTTCTGAGGTCCAACTCCATCTCATAGAGGAGCTTGTTAGCTCGGAGCATGGTTTGATCCGGATTGGCCTCGATCTTGGCCAGTCTCTTTTTATTTCTTTCGATTTCCCTTTCCAGCCAGGTCAATTCATTTCTCCTTTCACTGGAGCATCTCGACAAAAGCCCCGATCCTCGTCTTCAATTGACCGACATTGGCCAGGTGATAATCTCTTTCGAAACCGGCCACGGGTATGCCCAAGGCCGAGAGTTTGTCCCTGAAATATGGGGCCCGCATCTGGCGGGAACGGGAATACATCAGGGGCAGCTCCAAAACGCCCTGAATATTAAAGGCCTTGACCCATGCGGCCACTTGCTCGACTTGCTCGACCCAGGTCATCAGGGCGGGACCGGCCGGCTGGTCATGGTAGCGGTAGGCCAGGGCTTCGAGCATGGCCTCAAGCGAATTTAGACCCTCTGTTTCAGTTGACCGCCAAAAATAGCGGCTGCCGGCGTCCAGGTCGTCCATGGCTACCAGGCAGCCGGTTTCTTCGACCACTTTCAGATATTGGGGATCATCGAGCCGGTCGCTGGAGACCAACAGCCGGGGGGTGTGGACGGGCAGAGAATTGACTCTTTTTTCCAGGTACGGAAGCAGTCCCTCCAATCCGGTCACAAATTCATCCTTGGGCATCAAAAGAGAGGCCATGGTCAGAGCCAGGACTTCCGATCCGGAAAGAGGGGGATTCTCATGCTTCCTAAGCTCATACACCCGGTGGAGCAACCCCCGGAAACGATTGAACAGTTTGATCGAATCAAAGAGGGCTTCCTCGGTGATCTTCCGGCCGGCCAGGTTTTCGATGAAGGTGAAAAACTTTTTGACTTCCTTGGCGAACTGTTTTTTATGGGTGGCTGAATTGGACAAGGGCAGATGGATGATGTGCATAGCCGGCGTTTTGCCCAGATATTTCCATACATCCCACAGCCGGACCAGGTCCTGGTCCCAACTGGTGGCCACCACGGCGTCCAGAAAATCATATTCGCCGGTCAGAAGCGATTCTAAAACGTGGTTACAGTATAGACAGGTGTGCGGCGGACGGTAAACATCGGCCCTGGGGGTGCCGGGCCGATGGGCCCCGACGATCCGCCAGGGCAGCATGCCGGCGGCATGAACGATTTCTTCGGGAATGTAAGAACAAAGAAGACCGACGACTTTTCGGCCCGTCTCTTTCCATGCCAAAGCCCGTTCGGCCCGCCTGTCATCCCGGCTGAGGCTCAACCAACCTTGCAGGTCGTTTTCCATGGCCTCCCCCCCATTCAACAGATATACCCACAATTCTTCCATTTGACCATTTCACTCTGATAACGGCCGCATCGGGTCCGCGTTATTCGTGTCAGGAGACTCTGACGGTAAATTTTATGGAAGTCTGGATAAAGAACAATCCGGCGGGACGCCGTATTGGGAGTCCGGCAAGTCCGGAAATCGATCTAAGTGAAAAACGTACGGAAAAAGATCGCCCGAATAGGAAGTTTATCTTTCCAAGGGGGTAAGGCCTTCGCGGATGGCGAACTTGGTCAGCTCGGCGTTGGTCCGCAGATTGAGCTTGTCCATGATTTGGCGGCGGTGGGTTTCGACCGTGCGGGGGCTGATATGAAGCAAGTCGGCTATTTCCTTGCGGCTTTTTCCTTCGGCCAGAAGCTGGAGCACCTCGCGTTCCCGGTCGGTCAAACCGGCATACCCTGTGGATGAAGTTTTGGATAAGTGGCGGACGTATCCTTCCACGATGAGGCCGGCGATTTTCGGGCTGAGGTAAGTCTGGTTTTCCGCCACCGCACGGATGGCGGAAGCGAGGTCCCGGGCCGCACAATCTTTCAGCAGATACCCCGAGGCTCCGGCCTCGAACATGCCTTCGACGAACTGTCTCTCCGAGTGCACGGACAAGGCCAGGACTTTGACCCCGGGACACTCGGCCATGATCTGCCGGGTGGCCTCGATGCCGTTGAGGTCCGGCATGGTGATGTCCATTACCACCACGTCGGGGCGCAACTGCCGGCACAAAGCCACGGTGGTCCGTCCGGTGTCCGCTTCGGCCGCCACTTCCATATCCGGGTATTTCTCCAGGAGGGACCTAAGACCTTCCCGCATGATGGTCTGGTCTTCGGCCAAAATGATCCTGATGCTCATGATCGTTCCTTCCGGCCCTGTCCCCGGCTGTTCTTGAGGGGGGCGGTCAGGGTGACCCGAGCGCCGCGGCCGGGACTGGAGTCGACCAACAGGCGGCCGCCCAAATGCCCCAAACGTTCCTTGATGCTGAACAGGCCGAATCCTCCGGTCCGGCTGAAACCGTCGCCGAAAGCCGAGGCGTCGAAGCCTCGTCCCTGGTCCTCTACGACAATATCGACCGTCTTTCCTTCCCGGCGGATGGAAACCTCGGCCCGGTCGGTTCGGGCGTGCTTGGCCACGTTGATCAACAGTTCCCGGACCGCCCGGAAAAGGACGCCCCGGACGTGATCGTCGAGGGCCAAAGGCCGGCCGTCATCATCCAGGTCCACCACCAAGCCGTGCCGTTCCCGAACCTGGTCGGCCAGCCATTCCAGACCCGCATTCAAGCCCAGTTCATACAAAACCGGCGGGCTCAATTCCAGGGTCAATGATCTGGCGTCCTGAATGGCCTGATCGATAAGGTCGCGAATCTTCGCCTGCTCTTCGGCCAAACGCTCGGGTGAAGCGGTTTCCGGCAAACCTTCCAGTTTGATCTTGCACAAGGACAGACTGGTCCCGATCCGGTCGTGCAGTTCCGAGGCGATCCGCCGCCTTTCCTGCTCCTCGGACAGGGACAACCGGGAAGCCAGGGACCGGAGCTGAGTCTGATAATTGAGCAGATCAGCTTCGGCCCGTTTGCGCTGGCTGATGTCCCGGGCGATGACGTGAACCGCCGGCCGGCCCTGGTAGAAAAAGGGTATGGCCGCCACTTCGGCGAAGAAAATCCCGCCATCGATCCTGACCAGCTTACGCTCCAGCAAGGGCCGCGCCCTGCCGTCGGTCAAGAGGTCGGCCAGCCCTTTTCTGACCGTCTCTTTTTCTTCAGGGGCGACAAAATCCAAAATCGGTTGGCCGATCACTTGTGATTCGTCCGCGGCCCCAAGCAGTTTCAAGGCCGACTTGTTCACAAAGACGATCCGGTCTTGGCTGAAAATAAAATTGGCGTCGGGCGAAAGCTCGACCAACAGCCGGTAGCGCTCTTCCGACTCACGCAAGGCCTCTTCGGCCTTTTTGCGTTCATTGACGTCAATCAGGCTGAAACAGACCCCGCTGACCTCCTTGTCGTCGGCGAAGACAGGATTAAGGTTGGCTTCCACCCAGTAATACTCGCCGTCTGAAGCCTTGAGTTTGAACTCTTTGGTCGTGGCCTCGCCCTCAAGGGCCTTGGCGAAAAAATTGTTGAAATCTGCCAGGGCCTCATCGACCACGAATTTAAGGAAGGAATCGCCTAAATGCATATCCAGGCCCAGGAATTTTTTGGCCCTGAATTTGGCCACCTGGTTGTAAGCCAATATGTTTTTACGGCGGTCCAACAGAACGAAGTACTGAAGGCTGTTGTTGAAAATAGCCCTCAGGTTTGCTTCGGACTTCTTTAGGGCTTCCTCAGCCTCTTTGCGTTTGGTTATATCGGTGATCACTTCCAGGCGTCCCTTGGGACGGCCGTCGGAGTCCAGCATCGGTATCGACGAAATACTGGTGCAGACCCTCTTCCCGTTTTTGCCCGTCCAGACGATCTCGAAGGAAGAAAGCCGGCTCTTGTTTTGCTGCTTGACTATTTGAGTTTGGATTATTGCCCGGCCGGTTTCGTCAAAAAAGTCCGTGACGGGACGCCCCAGGAGTTCGTCTTGGGCGTAACCCAGCATTTCGCACAATCGGCCGTTGACAAAGCTCAAACAATCCCTCTCGTCGACCACGGCCAGACCGTCGTTGACGGCTTCGACCAGGAGGCCGTACAAATGGGCGGGCTTCAGCTTTTTCAGATCCTGGACCGGCACACCGCCGGCCGCCGGGTATGAATCCGGCGCCCGTTTCCTTTCGTAACTTTCCACGGTTCACCTCCAGAGATCCGCATAGAGGGATCTATCGGCTCAACCGACCGGCCAGTTCCTGGGCCAAAAGGGCGGCCCCGACCGCCCCGACCAGTTGGGGCTCCGGAGCGATCCTGGCCCTAACGCCCAGCCTGGACTCCAGACGCCGGACAATGCCGATGTTCTTGGCCACACCGCCGCTGATGGAGAAGGCTTCCTCAAAGCCGACTTTTTGGATAAGGGAAACGATACGGTTGACCAGGGCCTCGGCCGCGCCGGCCAGAATATCGCTCACATGCTTTCCCTGGCGTATAAAGTGGAGCACGTCGTTTTCGGCAAAGACGGCGCAGGCGCTGTCAATCGGCAGAGGACCGTCGACTGGAGCCAATGACCTGGGGCCGATCTCCTCCAGGGACAAACCGAGGAGCCGGGCGATCCGTTCCAAATAGCGGCCGGTCCCGGCGGCGCATTTATCGTTGAGGACGAAGTTGGTCACTTTGCCCTGGGCCTCGCAGCGGATGGCCTTGCAATCCTGGCCGCCCATGTCCAGGATGGTCCTCACTTCGGGAAAAAACCAGGCCGAACCCTTGGCGTGACAGGATATTTCCGTGATTTTCTTATGGGCGAACGGCGCGTTCAATCGTCCGTAACCGGTGGAGACGATGTATTCCATGTCGGACAGGCTGAAGGCCCCGGCTTTAAGGACCTGATCCATGACCTTTCGGGCCGATTCCTCACTGTCCGGCCCGGTCAGAATGAGAGCGGAAGCCGCGATGTTCCCGTCTTCCAAGATCACCGCCTTGGCGCTTAAGGAACCGATATCCAGGCCGGCGACCGGCATCAGTCTTAAACCGTGGCGGCGGCCAAAGCCGCGCCGATGGCCGCCGTAAATTCAAAATTATCCGGCCTGATCAGGGATCGACCGACCAAGTCCGCCAACTCCTTGAGGAAACCGACATTCCCGGCCACGCCGCCCGCCAGGCAGAGGTCCTCTGCCCAGTCCACGTGAAGCAGCAAGGTATAGACCCGCTGGGCCAAAGCCCGATGAGCGCCCTTGATGACGGCCTCAGGTTTGGCGCCGGCATGCACCAAAGTGATAATATCAGACTCGGCGAAAACGGTACAAGTGTTTTCCAGTTCCACATATTCGTCGGTCCGGAGAGAAACCGCGCCCAGCTCGTCGATGTTATAACCCAACACCTCGGCGGCCATTTCCAGATAACGCCCGCTGCCCGCGGCGCATCTGGCGTTGGCCCGGATTTTGACCGGCCGGCCCTCTTCGCATCTGACGGCCAGGCTTTTTTGAGCCCCCACGTCCAGGACGGTTTTGGCTTCAGGGTGAAGCCAATAAATACCCCTGGCCAGGCAAGTGGCTTCGGCCGACCGGTCTTGGGCCAAAGTGACGTAGCTTTGCCCCAATCCCGTAGTGCAGACCCGGGTAATCTCGCTCAAGTCGACCTGAGCTTCGGCGCAAGCCAAGTCCAGGGCCGTTCGAGCCGTGTCCTGGACGCTGTTGGTTCCCGCCGGGACGGCCTGGGCCGCCAAGAGTTCCTGGTCGCGGAAAATCACGGCTTTCAAGCTGCTCATTCCGGCGTCGACGCCCGCGGTGATCATTTAATTTTCCCCGTTCTTTCCGGGTAACCCGCCTTTATAATTGGAATTGTTTACAATATTTTCATAGAACTCAAAAACAAGGTTACCACGCCGGCCGGACCTTGTCCATCATGGGACACGAATGAACATCGGGATTCGTGCCTCGATGGGGTTGGCTTGGGGTCAGCCGCCCTGAGCAAGCTTCAGGGCGGCGTGAGAATTCTCTTGGGGGTATCCGGCGAGGGGAGGCTTTGGAGTTATATCAGCAAGCGGCGATTTGGGCGAAGACCTCCTGGTTGGTAAAGCCCTTCAGGGAAGGGGCCCCGGAGCGGCAGGAAGCGGCGCAAGTCCCGCAGCCCTTGCAGAGGGCCTCGTTGACTTCGGCCTTGAGCTCATCGTTCAATTGGATGGCTTGGTAAGGACAAACGTCGACGCAGACGCCGCAGCCGGTGCAGCGCCACTTGTTGATCTCGGCCACGATGCCCCCCACCCTGGTCATGGGCTGACTCAACACCGTGGCGGCCCTGGCCGCCGCGGCCTGGGCCTGGGCGATGGACTCATCCAAGGGTTTGGGGGCGTGGGCCAGACCGCAAACAAAGACCCCGTCGGTGGCGAAGTCCACCGGCCTGAGCTTGGCATGAGCCTCAACGAAAAAGCCGTCGTCATTGATGGGCACTTTGAACATCTGAGCCAAGGGGTTCTTTTTAGGGGCGGTCATGGCCGCAGCCAGGATCAAAAGATCGGAGCGGAGCAGGACCTTGCGGCCCAGGACCTCATCGGTCAAGACCAGCTTCAAGCCGTCCGCGTCATCGTCGACCGTGAGTCCTTTTTCATGGTCGTAGCGGATGAAACGGACCCCGCGCTGCCTGGCTTGGCTGTATATAGTCTCCCGGAAACCGTAGGTCCTGACATCCCGGTAAACGATATAGACCTTGGCCGCCGGGTTCAGGTCCAGCAGTCTCATGGCGTTGATGACGGACCGGCTGCAACAGACCTTGGAGCAGTAAGGCCTTTCGGGGATGCGGGAGCCCACGCATTGGACAAAGACCGCTGTGTCGATTGTCCGGAACGAGTCCGGTTCTTCAACGAGCTTTTTTTCCAGGTCCAGACCGGTCATGACCCGAGGGGTTCGGCCGTACAAATATTCGCCGGGTTGGTATTCGGCGGCTCCGGTGGCGATGACGGCCGCCCCGTGCTCGATGACTTCCTCGCGGCCGTCCCGGCGGACCGTGGTTCTAAAGCGCCCGACCGAGCCCTCGACCCGGGTGATTTCCGTGTCCAGGTAAACACTGATCTTCCCGTGGCCCCGGACGGTTTCGATCAGGCGACCCAGCTCGGCCGGGACGTCTTCGTTTCGCCAGGTCCGGTCGATCTTCAGGGCCTGGCCGCCCAGTCGACCGGTCTTTTCCACCAGGTGGGTCCTGAAGCCCTGATCGGCCAGGGTCAGGGCCGCGGTCATCCCGGCCGCACCACCGCCGACGACCAGGGCTTCCTGGACGATTTCGAACTCGGTTTCCTTCAACGGTCTGAGCAAGGCGGCTTTGGCCACGGCCATGCGGACCAGTTCTTTGGCCTTTTCGGTGGCCTTATCCGGGGCGTCGGCATGGACCCAGGAGCATTGATTGCGGATATTGGCCATTTCAAAAAGGTATTTGTTCAGACCGGCCCCCATGAGGGTGTCCTGAAAGATGGCTTCATGGGTCCTCGGGGTGCAGGCGGCCACGACGATCCGGTTAAGGTTATGTTCCTTGATGGCCTTGGCCATGAGGTCCTGGGTGTCCTGGGAGCAGGTGAACAGGTTTTCTTCGACGTACTCGACGAAGGGCAGCCCCCGGGCGAATTCGACCACGGCCGGCACGTCCACCACTGCGGCGATATTGGTGCCGCACCGGCAGACAAAGACTCCGATCCGGGGGGGCAGTCCGTTGACCTCCGTTTCGGCCGGCTTTTCTTCCGTCCGGGTCCTGGTGTGACGGGCTTCAGCCAGGACGGCCCCGGCCAGGCCGGCCGCGGCGCTGGCGTCCACCACCGAAGCCGGGATGTCCTTGGGAGCCTGTAAGGCCCCGCAGACCAGAACACCCGGCCGGGACGATCCCACCGGGTGAAAGGAATCGGTCACCGGAAAACCGTGGGCGTCCCTTTCTATCCCTAACCGATCGATCAGGCCGACCGATTCGGGTGAAGTAACGAATCCGGTGGACAAAACCACCAAGTCGAATTTCTCCTCCCTGAACCGTCCGGATTCGTCGAGGTAGGAAATCAGAATCTCTTCCGTCTCCGGAAGGCGCCGCAGCGAGGGGACCCGGGAACGAATAAAGCGGACGCCGAGGCTGTTTTTGGCCCGTTCGTAGTATCGGTCGAAATCTTTGCCGTAAGTCCGCATGTCCATGTAAAAGACGGCCGCGTCCAGCCCCCGGACGTGCTCCTTGGCCATGATGGCCTCTTTGACCGCGTAGGTGCAGCAGACGGCCGAACAATAAGGTTTGCTGCCTTCATGGACGTCCCTGGAGCCGACGCATTGAATCCAGGCGATCTTTTTCGGGGGCTGCTTGTCCGAAGGACGGACGATGTGACCTTGGAAAGGCCCGGAAGCGCTGAGCATACGCTCGAAGGCCAAAGCGGTCATCACGTTGGGGTAAAGCTCATACCCGAAGACCCGGGCCGCGGCCGGGTCGGTGACGTCGCTGCCCAGAGCCATGATCACGGCCCCGACTTCCAGGTCCAGGTCTCTTTCCTGGTCCTCGAAGTTGACCGCGCCCGTGGGGCAGAACTTTTCGCAGGCCCGGCACTTGCCCTTTTCAAAAAAGATGCAGTGGTCGGCGTCGATGACATATTTCAGGGGCACGGCCTGGGAATATTTGAGATAAATGGCTTTTCGCTGGTCCCAGCCTCGGTTGAATTCATCCGGAACCTTGCGCGGACATCTTCGGGCGCATTCGCCGCAGGCGATACATTTGTCCAGGTCCACGTAGCGGGGATATTGCCTGACCTGGACCCGAAAATCTCCGACCTGACCGGAGATCGACCTGACCTCGGCCAGGGTCAGCAACTCGATATTGATGTGCCGGCCGACCTCGACCAGTTTGGGCGAGATAATTCACATGGCGCAGTCGTTGGTCGGGAAGGTCTTGTCCAACTGGGTCATGGTCCCGCCGATGGAGGGGGAACGTTCGACCAGATAGACTAAGATGCCCGCATTGGCCAGGTCCAGGGCCGCCTGCATCCCGCTGATGCCGCCGCCGACGACCAGGGCCGCGCCTATTTTTTTATCAGCCATAGCTTCACCCAATATTTTGCTCAAGGGTGGTTCATCATTTATGGAAGCAGCCCGGCCTCGTAGATGAGATTCCGGATGCTTCGGTCAACTTTCAGAGGCCGCTGTTTCTTTTCCGGGCAAGCCAACTAATTCGGATTCGAGGTCCGAAAAACCCAGACTGACCCCCAGCAGTTCGGAATACAAAACGTTCCTAGCCTTTGGTCGACCCGAACCCTCGGCTTCTTGGCCTTGCCAGGTGGAAAACTGGACCTGGCATCGGGTGCAGGCATTACAAATTAAGTCCGCTCCGGCTTGATCGGCTTGGCTTGCCAAGCGCCGGGTAAAGGACAGGGACAGTTCGTTGTTCTGGCCCCAGAGCGGGTTGCCGCAGCACTGCAAACGTCCCGGCCAGTCGACAGGTTCGGCTCCGGCGGCTTGGATCAGGGTCTCGAACACGGTCGGGGCCAGGGGATCGCCGAAACCGGTCACTCGGCTGGGCCGCAAGGCGTGGCAGCCGTAATGGACGGCCACCCTAAGACCGTTTAAGGGCTTGACCACTTTCTCCCTGATGGTCTCCGGCCCGATGTCTTCGGACAATACCGACAAAATGTGTTTGACCCGGGCCTCCCCTCGATAGACCAGACCCTCGGCCCCTAAAGTTTTATCGACATAGTCGCGCAGGGCCGGCCTCTCCTGAAGGAAAAACTGGGCGTGCTTCAGGTTGCCGAAGCCGCATTTGCACAGGATCAAAATGTCCAGGCCGGCCTGTTCGGCCAGGGCCAGGTTCTTGGCCGCGGCCAAAACAAAGGCTTCGAAATTGAGGCTGCGGACCGTCTGGCCGCAGCAGCCGAATTCTATATCCACCAGATCGACGTTGAAAGCGCCCAACACTCGACGCGACCATGTTTCGTAAGACGGACAGGCCGCGGGAATCTGACAGCCCAGGAATAAAGCGAACTTCATGACTTAACCCCCACTCTTGGCAGGGTTTGAAACTCGACCCCGACCCCGGACCGGTCGGCCGCCGGCCCCTCGACCTTTTTCCAGCGATCATAGGCCGCATTTTTCAGTTCGAAAAAAATCTCGGTCACGGGGACGCCGGTGGGACAATGTTCCTGGCAGAGATAACAGGTGGTGCAGTCCCAAAGCATCCGGGCGCTCAAGGCCAGATCGACCAAGCCCAGATTGAGGGCCTGCATTATCTGGTGGGGGGCCAGGTCCAGGTTCCGGGCCGGCTCATCCCAGGTCGCCGTCACCGGGCAAACGTTGGTGCAGGTCGAGCACTTGAAACATTCGCTGAACCCGTCAGCGGACAATCCGCCTGAAAATAAAGCGGCCATGGCCTGGTGGTCGGGCTGGAGAGGCTCGGCCGCGGCCGAAGCCGCCCTGGACGCCCCCACTTCCCTGGCCCAGACCTGGGGCTCCGGGAAACCCTTAGCCCGCAAGTCTTCCTCGATGATCTCCCACAAGCTCTGCAAATCGATCCCCACCGGACAAACATCGGTGCAGCGCCGGCAGAGAGAACAGATAAAAGCCCCTTCCTGAACGTTCCGCAGGTCCTGGCTGGATAGTCCTTGATTCGAGGCCAGCCTTTTTAGAGCGGTCAGCTTTTCGGAAGGCAGGATGGTCCGGTTACGGAGGGCCGTGAAAACCGCCTCGACCGAACAGTGCTCGCTGCAGGCTCCGCAGTGGGTGCAGGCGTCAAAGGCCATGGCCCGCCAGGTGGCCGCATTGGCCGGTTCGGCCCGAACCGGGTCCAGAACCGACCGAACCATCAGATTCAGGGGGCTGCTGATAATGTGAAAGAATTTACTGAAGGGCAACCAGGCCAACCCGATAAAACAGGCCAAAAAATGAATATAATACAACCAAACGTCGGCCCGGATCTCGGACAGAAACAAGGCCGCCGGCTTCATGATTTTGGCCCCGGCGTAGGAGAGGAAAGCCCACTGGGGCCGGTCGTGACACCCGGCGCAGTTCCATTCATGAATCTCACGGCTGGCGGCCAAAGTCTCTTGATCGGGTTTGGCTTCCAGTCGGGGGAAGACCACTCCGTAATTTTCGGCCCAATAGACCTTCAGGGCTTCGAGTTCCTCCGGGTCCTCGACACCGGAATAATCTTCGACCATCTGGTTGAAAATAGGGTAAGAGATGATCTTGGTGCCTTCGAGGAGGAAGCCGGAGACCATGATCACGGCCAGCAGGATCAGAGGCCCATGATCGATGAACCTGGTGGTCGAACGCACCGTTTTACGGGTCGCACGACGATACCAGGCCAGGACCGCTCCGGCCAGAACCATGGCTCCGAACAGGTTGCGCAAGAAAAGATAGGGGTTGAGGGTGGACTCATAGCCGGAAAAGATTTCCTTGGTGACCAGAGAAGCCAGGGCGTGCATCAGCAGGAGAAGGATGAAGCCGACCCAAATGAGCATGTGCATGACCCAGCGGAACCGGTCCCGCCGCAACGTGCGCACCTGGAGGAGGGCTTCCAGGAGGAATGATTTTAATATTCGGACCAGGTTCCGGCTGAAGACCGCCCGGAGGGTCCCGCGAAAGGCCGCGGCCAGACGTCGGCCCGCCGAAAATCCTTCCTTCGGCGGGCCGACGTTGCGAGTGAACCAGGTCCAAATACGGTAGATGGCGCCCAGGAGAAAGATGGCCAGGGAAGCATAAAGCGAAACCGAGAACAACATGGTATGCGCCTGCCTTCCTTAAAGCTGATAAAAGCATAAACCAGGATCAGACAATCCGCAATTATAGAATGGCCAGGCGTTTCTTTTTTTGCTCCAGCCAATGAAAAATATTGGCCGGGGTCCGATTTTTTCATTACCGAAAAACGCCCCTAGTTACCCATCTCGGACTGGCGGCACCTCAGACCGAAACTTCGGTTAAGGCTCAGGGTCGGACAACAGGCATGAAAGGCCACTTGGGTCAAAGTCGAGGTCCGCAGTGCTTCTCCAGGGTCCATGGTCCGGGTGTTATGGGCCAGGATAATCAAATCTGATTTGTTCCTTTGGGCGAACTTGAGAATTTCCACGGAAGGCAGCCCCGTCCAGACTTCAAAAGAATAATGATCGAGGCCCTTTAAAAATTCACCATATTCATCGGCCATCCTCTCTTTGATTTGCTGGACAAGCTTTTCAGGGTCATGACCAAAAACCTCCAAATCGTCGAATCCGGGTCCGGTCTTGATGACATGGACGACATAAAGATAAGCCTTTTGGACCAGACACATTTCCGCCGCGTACCGCAGCGCGCATTCGGCCCGCTCGGAAAAATCAGTGGCCACGGTGATTTTCGAAAATTCAGGTCCGTCGGCCCACGGTTTACGGCAGACGACCATGACCGGACAACGGGCCCAGCGGCTGACTTTTTCCACCGTCGACCCCTCACGGCCCCAGACCCGGCGCTGGTCGGCGGCGTGCCCGCCTAATACGATCAGGTCGGATTTCTCCTTTCTGGCCAGCCGCAGGATTTCGCTGTGGGGCAGTCCGGCGGCCACTCGAACTGAACAATCCGATGCTTTCCGGAGATGCTCCTTAAAGTGTTCTTCCAGGCTGGCCCGCATCCGCTCGGTCTCTCCGATCCGCTCCAGGTAACGAACATCCCCCCAATCATAATCCGGGGGGCTGCAGACATGAAAGACGATCAGTCCGGCCTTGAATTTTTCGGCCAGGCTGAAAGCTGTTTCAGCCGCGGCCCGGCAATGTTCGGAAAGGGTAACGGGTAAAAGAATATTGGTAAACATGGCTCCCTCTCCTTTTCAGGCAAGTTGCCCGAACCCGCTCGGGACAAGCGGGTTCGAGCTTTATTTCCTTGGTCAGTCGGCTTGGCCGCTATCCAAGAACGTCCCTAACGCATGGCATAAAAAGGCGTTCGATCTTTAAAGACCCGTGAGATCAGGCCTTCCTGGGCCAGGTCTTTCAACGAATTGAGAACTATCTGCTTGTTGCGCTCTTCTAAGGCCCGAACGATGCTTTCCAGGTCCATGACCTGCCCGGATTGACGGAGAAGGGCCATAACCCGGCAGCGGATGAATTCTTCCGACACCACGTCGGATAAGGTTTCATCAAAGGCCAGGGCATGGCGCTGGTCAGCCGGATAGGTGTGTTCATAGGGGCGTCGGAGACCGGCGCCCAGGACCCAACGGACCCGGGAATTGCGCAAGGCGTCATAAGCGCCGCGCAGCTTTTCCTTGACCTGGTCGGTGCGCTGAATAGGTCCCATACGGTCCATCATGGCCATGAAGCTTTCAACCGTGACCACGTACTGCTCAGGGTTGTTCAGATCGGCGTGGGCCAGAGCGATGCGCTCACGTTCAATGCCGCACAGGGACAGCAGTTTCTTGACCAGGTTGACTCGGCTCCAGGCGTGGTCAAGGCCGTAACTATGGTGGCACTGTTCAGGAGGACAGCCGATGACCAAGAGGCCGTTGGCTCCTTCCAGGAAAGCCCGGCCCATGACCACCGGGTCTAGTTGCCCGATACAGCCCACGGGCAGGAGGTAGAAGCGGGGATTGTAGGCCAAGTGCTTCAAGCCGGCGTGGTCGGCTGCGGCCCCGCCGCCCCAGTTGCAGCCGAAACCCATGACCTCGCCCTCGACCAGGCTGTGGGCCAGTTCGCTCACCCGGGCTTCACGCTGTTCCGTGGTGTTGTTTTGGAGGTTCAAGGCATGGTAAGGGCAAGCCGCAGCGCAGGTTCCGCCGCCGGTGCAGACCATGGGGTCCACTTCCCGGGGGATGTTGCCGCCGGGCCCTTCCACCGGTTCGATCCCGCCGCATTCGCAGATTTCCCGGCAAAGTCCGCAGCCGATGCACTTGTTGCGGTCGACCGTGCAGACCATCCTGGGGGCGTAAAGTCCGCCGCTTTGAGCGGCCTCAATCAGCTCCATGACCTTTTTGGCCACCCGCCGGCCCTGGCGGAGGGTATCCCGCAAGTCGCAAGGCCGCCGAGCCGAACCGGCCAGGAATTTTTCATCCTGACCGACCTGCTCCGGTCGGACCAGAACTCGGCCTTTCTCCAAAAACTCGTGGCCGTTGACCGGCAGCCCTAAGAGTTTGGCCAGACGCACCGATTCATGGCCGGGACTGCGGCGCGGCGATAGGACCAGCTTGTTCCAGGCCAGCTCCACTTCAATCTGATCGGCGGGCCGGGTATAGGTGATGTATCCGGCCTGGACGGTCGGCCGGATTTTGCTGTCGTAGGGTATCCAGTCGATTTCCAAATCCCGGGCCTGGGCCCGCTCCATGGCCGACAAAGGCAAGGGCATTTTCATGTTATAGAGGATAGAGACCTTGGCCCGAACCGTTCGCTCCCGAATGTGCCTGGCCAGGTTCCAGGCCGTTCTAGCCGAAAGCTGCGGCCAGGGCTGGTCGGACTCGAGGTCGTTGATCCAGAAAACCACCCGGCCTTCCGGGACGCCGTGGACCCAGATTTGCTCTTCCAGTTCGGTGTGGCAAACCACTCTGACCCCGTCATGGCCGAAATCCGAGCCCTGATTGAGCATTTCTCCATCCAAGGCCGCGATGATGGCCCCGCAATGATAGACCCGAGGGGCTCCTCCATTCTGGCTCGAAAAAGTCACGGCATAATCGCCGAACCTTCCCAGCACCTTCTCCGGTTCTCCTTCGCTGATCTTTTTAATGTAAGGACTTTCATCAACCTCCCGCATGATCTCGCGCAGGCGGTCGTGGTAGTCGCGTTCACCGGGGTAGCTTTCGTGAAGCATGCGGATTTCATCTTCAATGTCATCACTGGCCACGGCTATCAAGGTGTCGATCTCTTGCCGCAGCAGTTCCTGCGCCGCCGAATAGGTGGCCGCTCCGCCGCCCACGATCATGACCGGGCCCTTGATTTCGACTTTCGCCCTGGGGCTGGTTTTCAAAGCAGCCAAGCCGGCCACGGCGGCCTTGATCAGTTTGGTCGCCTTCTCGGCCAGTTCTTCCGGCCGGCCATGAAAGACTCCGGCCACGTGGTCGCGCAGGTTGACCATATCGATCTGACCTTGCTCCAGACCATCGTCGTACAGCTCTCGCTCGAATTTCTTGAGCATGACCCGGGATTCGCAGCCGGCCACGACGATCCGGTCCAATCCCTTTTCAGCCACGGCCTCCTTGATGGCCGTCAGCCCGGGCGTCATGCAGGGAAACGGCAGGACAGCGACCAAGTCGACAGCGGAATCGTTCTCCAGCAAGGTCTTGAGTCTGGACATGTCGACCATCGGGGCGATTCTTTCCCCGCACTGGCAAAGAAAGACGCCTATCCCCCCGTTATGTCTGGCATTATCGTTAGACGTCATGGCTAACCTCCTTGCTCTAACCATGAGCGTGCCCGATCCGTTCGGCCAAGTCGCCGCGGACCTGGTCCAGCCTGCTCTTCATCGCTCCGGTCGGGCAGACGGCCACGCAGCAGCCGCAGGCCACGCAGGCCTCGCTCGGCACCATATAAGGCGTGGTTACTCTTTTGCTCGTGCCCCGGGAACCGAAGCTCAAGGCGCGGACACCTACGATTTCGTCGCAGACCCGCACGCACAGTCCACAGAGCACGCATTGTTCAGTTGGATTCTTGATCTCAAACCGGGTCGAATGCACCCCGTATTCGGCGGCCAGCTCGCGGATTTCCTTGCTGGCCGGACATTCGGCCAGGAGCAGTTCCAGGATCCATTTTCTGACGTTCTGGACCCGCGGACTGTCGGTCAGGATTTCCACCCCTTCATAAGGCGGATACATGCAGGAAATGACCACCTTGGACCACTTGCCTTCCCTGGCTTCCACCACGCACAGGCGGCAGGCCCCGCTGGGTGACACAGCCTCGTGATAGCAGAGCGTGGGTATATGGAAACCATACTGCCGGGCCGTCTCCAGGACGGTCCAGCCCGGCTCGGCCTGGACGGGTCGGCCGTCGATGGTGAAATTGATCACTTGTTTATTTTTTGCTTTCTCGTTCATCGGCGCACCTCTCTATTCAACCTTTACGGCTTCGAATCGGCACGAATCCAGACACATGCCGCACCTGATACACAGGCTTTCATCAATAACGTGCGGCTTCTTCTTCTCGCCGGTGATGCACTCCTGGGGACAATTTTTGGCGCAGACCCCGCAGCCGGTGCAGGCGTCCGGATCGATGCGATAGGTGATCAGGTCTTTGCACACTCCGGCCGGACACTTCTTCTCTTTGATGTGAGCCTCATACTCATCCCGGAAATACTTGATCGTGGTCAGGACCGGGTTGGGGGCGCTGCCGCCCAAGGCGCACAGGGAGCCGTCTTTGACGGCCTGAGCCAGGTTCTCGAGTTCATCTATGTCTTCTATCTTCCCTTTACCCTTGGCGAAACGGTCCAGAAACTCCAACATGCCTTTGAGGCCCAAGCGGCAGGGCAGGCACTTGCCGCAGGACTCGTCCTCCAAAAATCGAAGGAAATAGCGGGCCACGTCGACCACACAGTCCCGGTCGTCCATGACGATCATGCCGCCCGAACCCATCATCGAGCCGGCCTTGGTCAGGGAGTCATAATCCACGGAGGTGTCTTTCAACTCATAGGGGATGCAGCCTCCCGAAGGTCCGCCGGTCTGGACAGCCTTGAACCGGTCCTTGCCGGGCACGCCCCCGCCTATTTCTTCGACGATCCGGGACAAGGGCACGCCCATGGGCACCTCCACCAACCCGACGTTTTTGACCTTGCCGACCAGAGAAAAGGCCTTGGTTCCGGAATTGCCCTTCGCCCCGATCCCGGCGTACCATTCGCCGCCGTTTTGGATGATCCCCGGCAGATTGGCCAAGGTCTCCACATTGTTGAGGACCGTAGGCCTGCCCCATAAACCTTCTTCGGCCGAACGGATGTATTTAGGCCGCGGCTCCCCCGGCTTGCCTTCAATGGAAGTAAACAAGGCCGTCGATTCGCCGCAGACAAAAGCCCCGGCGCCCCGGTTTATTTGAAGATCAAAATCAAAGCCGGTCCCCAGGATATTCTTCCCCAATAAGCCCAGCTCCCGGGCTTGCTTGATGGCCGTCCTCAAATTCTTGACCGCTATGGGATATTCGGTCCTTACGTAAATGAACCCCTCATGGGCTCCGATGGCGTAGGCGCCGATAATCAGGCCCTCCAAGACCGAATGAGGATCGCCCTCCATAATGGCCCGGTCCATGAAGGCCCCAGGGTCTCCTTCGTCACCATTGCAGACGATATAAGCCGGACCAGGCCGACGGGCCAGGGCGTTGGCCGCGGTCCGCCACTTGCGGCCGGTGGGGAAACCGGCCCCGCCCCGGCCCCGCAGACCGGAACGCTCGACTTCGGCGATGACTTCCTCCGGGGTCATCTCGGTCAAAGCCTTGGCTGCGGCTTGATAAGCGCCGGCGGCCACAACATCCTCAAAATCCAAAGGATCGATTATCCCCAGATTTCTCATGGCGATCTTCTGTTGCATTTTGTAAAAAGGGATTTCAGCCGCAGTCTTATATTGAGTCCCATTCTCACTGTACAGCAACCGCTCGATCACTTCACCCTTGACCACGCTCAAATCAAGGATGCTCTCCACATCCTCCGGTTTGACTCTGGCGTAAAAAAGACCCGAAGGGGCCAGGTTGACTAAAGGCCCTATTTTGCAGAAACCATGACACCCGGTTTCCTTCACCAAGGGCCTGACCTCCACCGCCAGTTTTTTCTCTTTAATCGTCTGTTTAAAGGCCTGGGCCACCTTGTCCGCACCTTGAGCCAAGCAGCCGGGACCCAAGCAAACCCTGACTATCGGTTGATTCGGGTCCCGGGCCTTGACCAGCTCTTCCCGCCAAACCCTTAACTCTTCAGCGTTTTCGACTCTGGGCATCATTCTCACCTCTCCCGCGACCTTACATCTTTTTCAGATATCTGCGCACGGCCGACAGTCTGGCCCCGCCTATATAATCGTCATCGACCATGACCACCGGGGCCAAGGCGCAAGCACCCAAACAATTCACCGTTTCCAAAGTAAACTTAAGGTCGTCGGTCGTTTCCCCCCGCTGGACCCCCAGTTCCATTTCCAAACCTTCAGCTATTCTCTCCCCGCCCTTCAGATGGCAGGCGGTCCCCAAACAAACCCTTATCTCATGCTCGCCCTTAGGCTCCAGGCTGAAGGATTTGTAAAAAGTGGCCACCGACCAGGCCCGGCTGATGGGCACCATGACGTGATCGCAGATGGAACTCATGGCCTCGGGCGAGATGTAGCCGTATTCGGCCTGCACGTCTTGAAGCAGAGAAATCAGATACCGGGGTTCACCGGGATACTTGTCCAGAATAAAATCCAAATCTATGGCTGCTTGATTCATGAGAGACTCCTTTCAGCGGCGGAAATGATTTCATTCGCCCGGATAAAAAGGCAAAACCGCGGCCAAAATATTTAACTATTTGATTTTTAATTGTTTATTATGAAGAAGCCCGGCGCGGCCTGGAGAAAAACGATCCAAAAAATGTTGCAGCCATGAAACATTTATCGAAAGCTCTCACGGTAAATATCTGTTATTACAGGTTATTTTATTACAGGATTTTTAGATGAAACATGTTTCATGAATTTGAAACATATCTTGGCGTGATTGAAACGAATCGAAGATTATTTAGAACAAAAAACTGGAAGGCAAGCTTATTCTTTGAGACAATTCATCGATTTATTCTAATTCTGGATACTCCTCGTTCCCAGGCGGAGCCTGGGAACGCCCTTCTTTGAGGCTCCGCCTCACTAAGGGTTAACCATGACCTGCCTCCAATATCGGCCTATCGCATGAAGGCCTCTTCCCGGCCGGAGGCTTGTTTCAATCGCCGTTTGAAACGCGGCCATAACCGGCCGGATCAAAATCGACCGTCGGCGGTCCTCACAAATCCAATTCATAGGCCTTCATCTTCCTCCAGAGGGTGCTGCGGCTCATGCCCAGCATCCTGGCCGCCTTTTGGCGGGAACCCTGCGCTTTTTCCAAGGCCCGGGCGATAGTTTCCTTTTCCTCTTCCCACAAAACCTGCTCGGTCGGCACCGGGGCCGGACCATTCACGGCTTTGATCTCCTCGAACTGAGGCAGATGGCTCCTGGTGATGACGGACCCTTTGACAAAGACAAAGGCGTATTCGAGGGCCCGCTGAAGCTCCCGGACATTGCCCGGCCAATGGTAACGCTGGAACAGGGCCATGACCTTGGGGTCGACCGCTCGGACGTTCTTTTGGTATTTGGCGTTGAACTGAGCTACGAAGTGGTTGACCAGAACCGGAATGTCTTCGGGGCGTTCCCGCAGAGGGGGCAGCCGCAAGGGCACGGTTCGCAGGCGGAAGTACAGGTCTTCCCGGAACCGGCCGGCCTTGACTTCTTCCACCAGAATCCGATTGGTGGCGGCGATGACCCGGGCGTCCATGGCGATGGGTCGGGCCCCGCCGACCCGTTCGAAGACCCGTTCTTCAAGGACCCTCAGGAGTTTGACCTGGATATCCGGTTTGATTTCAGCCACTTCGTCTAAAAACAGGGTCCCGCCCCTGGCCAGTTCCAACCGGCCGGCTCTGCTGTTGATCGCCCCGGTGAAAGCCCCTTTTTCATGGCCGAAGAGTTCCGATTCCAGCAGGGTTTCGGCCAGGGCCGAACAGTTGACCGCCACAAAGGGTCCGCCGGACCTGGGACTTTGCCCATGGATGGCCCGGGCGAAAAGTTCCTTGCCGGTGCCTGATTCCCCTTCCAAAACCACCGAGGCCTCGGAGGCGGCTACATCCGGGAGCATACCGAGCAATTGAGTCAAGGCCGGACTCTGGCCGATGATATTCTCTCTCCGTTCCGGAGGAAATTCGACCAAGCCCTTCAAGTCGAGGGAAACCACCGGCCGGAAAGTCTCGACCGCTCCGACTGGTGCGCCGCTTTTATCTTTAATGACGGAAGTGTTGACCAGGATGGATATTCGCCGTCCGTGCTTGCCCACGATGCGCACGTCCTGGTCCATCCGAGCCACGCCTGTTTCGAGGGTGGTGCGCAAGGGGCAACTTGCTTGACACAGGTCGCTCCGGAAGATGTCCCAGCAGTTTTGGCCCAAAACTTCGTTGCGCTTATACCCGGTCAGCTCTTCGGCCCGCTCGTTGAAATAGGTGATGCGCCAGCGGTTGTTGATGGTGAACACCCCTTCGGCCAAGTGCTCGAACAGGGTGTCCAGGGCCACGCCGTTGATGTGTCCGCCCGAAACCGGCAGAGGCGGACCGGGTTGATCGTCACGAAAGGTCAGGATCACCCCGATGACTTGTTCTTTTTCATTGAATAAAGGATTGACTGAGTAAATCAGCGAATAGGGCAGCCCATTGCGCAGCCGGAGTTGGGCCAACAGGTTGGACCGGGAATGACCGCCCTGAAAGGCTTCCCGGATGGCCAGCTCGGCCTGGGCCAGGTATTGTCCGTGAAAAAGGTCCGGCAGATCAACCTGACGGCCCGGGATCAGGCGCAGCTTCAAAATCCGTTCAGCCTGGAGATTGGCCGCCAAAACGCAGCCCTGGCTGTTGAGAACCACAAAACCGTCCCCTTCGGGCAGGTCTTCCAGCTCGGGTTCCCCGATCACTCGATTATCAAGATCATCCTGGCTTATCATCTTTTCTTCAGGCTTATGCCCAAACGCTCCAGGTCCTCGTCCGTCAGGACCGAGGAAATATTCCAGCAGAGGGCGCGAAGATCGCCTTCATTGAGGCCCGGCTCCAAAACACGGTCAGCCGCACTCACCCCCCGCTCCTTGGCCCTAGAAGACAAATGTTTGAGACGCCGGGCCGCCGGCTCTTCCCGGTCACGGGCCTTCCCGACCAAATCCATCAACAGATTCACCCGCCGAACTGAGCAACGATGACAACTTGGACGGCCGGTCGTCTCTTCCACGATCTCACTTGCACCTGCAGTCTATATTTTCGGGCCGGACAAAACAGCCCGTTTCAAGGCGTTAAAGATAATGATTACCATAAAAAGCTGAAATTGCAAGATCATTTGGCGGGACCAGGCCGCCCCTTCGGCGACGGGCGGCCACGGAGCGGACGCCGCGGTCACGGCCGCCCGCCCCGCTTGGCTGAATCGTCATTTCCGGTCAGTCCGACCCGGCCGCTTCTTTCTTAAGTCTCTTTAATCCTTCAACGCAGTGGAGGAGATGTTGGAAGGGACAAGCCAAGCGGCACATCTCAGGGAGGGTCGGGAAGGCCTGGCTGATTCTCCGTCTGAGGTCTCTGACCGTTTTTTCTTCGCCGATCTTCCAGCCCAGGGCCTCGAGAATATGCAAGTCGATCCAGTTGGCCCCGGGCTCATAATCATACAAAAGGCATTTATGATCCTGGGACACCCAGGCCGGACAATAGAGACAAGTGTCCCCGCAAGTTTCCACTACTTTGATGACCAGATCCGGATCGGCTTCGATCATGGCCTGGTATTTCCGGAAATTGTCGCAAAATTTGGGATTGTAGATCGGATCCCCGGTCATGTCCGTAACATTGACGCAGAAAAGGTGGTGTCCTCTCAGTTCGATAAAATCCCGCATAATCTCACCCCAGCTTTCGGTGCGACCGGGGGCAGGGATTAATCAGATCGGCTGAGGGGCGACCTTCCCGGCCCCGGCCGCCGACGGTGAACCAGCCCGGCCTTACTTAGGTTTTATCCCGAAAGACCGGCCCGGAAAGACAGGGGCCCGCTTTTCGAAGAAGGCCTTCATCCCCTCTTCCTGGTCTTCATAAGCAAAGGCGCGGAGCATGGCTTCCAGGCCGAATTTCAGGCTGTTTTTGACCGGAACTTCCATGGACATGTTAATGCAGGCCTTGATCAGGGCCAAGGCGATCGGGCTTTTCCGGCTCAGTTCCCCGGCCAGTTCCACACAGGCCTCCATGAGTTTTTCCGGCGGGACCCTTTTGTACAGCAGCCCAAATCTCTCGGCCTCCTCGGCGGTCAAATGGCTGCCCAGCATGTTCATCTCGAGGGCCTTGGCCCGGCCGATCAGCCGGGGCAGCCTTTGCACCCCGCCGGCCCCGGCCAGAACGCCCAGTTTGATTTCGGGCACGCCGATCCTGGCCGTTTCCGACATGATCCGAAAGTCACAGACCATGGACAGTTCCGCGCCGCCGCCCAAGGCGAAGCCGTTGATGGCCGCGATGACCGGTTTTTCAAATTCCTCGACCAAGTCGAACAGGCCTTGGACCTTGATCAGGTAAGCCCGGGCCCGGTGATGGTCGAATTTCTCCGGCCCTACGTAGTATCTCAGTTCGGCCCCGCAGCAGAAAGCCCGGCCCCGGCCGGTGATGATGACCACCCTGACCTGGGGGTCATCGAGGCAATCCAGCAGGGCCTGCCGGATTTCGGCCATCATCTCCAGAGAGAGGGTGTTCATGACCTCGTCTCGGAGCATGGTCAGGACGGCGATTTCATCCGCCCGTTTTTCAAGGGAGATCGTCTCGAATTTCATCGGCGCCTCCAAAATTACAAGGGTTTGAAAACGAAGTCGGTGACCCGGCCCTCTCTTTGCTCCTTAAAGACGGCCTTAACCTTCATGCCTATTTTGAGCTTCTTTAGGGCCTCCTTGGGGTCGGACAAGTCAAGGCCCTCGATGAAATTGGGCATGGCTGTGTCGGCCCCGTCCAGCCTGACGTAGGCCACCACATAAGGCGGATCGGGAAAGCCTTCGAATTTATCCTGGACCAGGGTGAAGGTCTCCACCGTGCCCTCCAAACCCAAGGGCGTCCACTCGTCGATCTTGATAAAACAGCGCTCGCAAAAAGACCGCGGCGGCAGATAAATCCGGCCGCACTTCGAGCATTTCGTGGCCAAGAACCTTTGGCCTTTTTTCAACTCGGCGAAAAATTTGCTGGCGGTCAGCCCGGCCGAATAGCGGTAGCTGATGTCCCACTTGCCTGGAATCTCGACAATTTCGACGGTCTCGTTCATCTTCTCCTCCGTAATATTTTTATGGCTTTTCTTGACCCAAGATCATGGCCGTATAGAACTGGGCCGCCCCGCCCGCCGCCGTGGCGATGGCCGTCTTGGCCCCATCCACTTGCCGGTCCCCGGCTTGACCCATCACCTGCAAAGCCGCTTCCGCCACCCTGACCAAGCCGGTCGCCCCGATGGGATTGGAAGCCTGGACCCCGCCGGAAGGATTGACCGGGAGGTCGCCGTCCATCCGGGTCACCCCGTCCTCGATCAATTTGCCCCCTTGTCCTTTTTCACAGAAACCCAAGCCTTCGTAACTGGCGATCTCCAGGTTGGAAAAAGGCGCGTAGATTTCGGCCACGTTGATTTCCCGCCTGGGATTGCGAATGCCAGCCATTTTATAAGCCTCCCTCACCGCCCGGACAAAGGCGCCGATGTCGGCCAGATCGAACTCGTCATCCACCATCCGGTCGCCGGTGCCGTAAGTATCCGTGCTGGCCCCCACACCCAGGACCCAGGCCGGATTGCGGCTGTACTTTTCCGCCCGGCCTTCGGCGGCCAAAACCACGGCGCAGGCCCCGTCCGACCGTGGGCAGGCATCGAACAGCTTGATCGGCCAGCACAAGACCCGAGACTGGAGGACGTCTTCGACGGAAAGCTCCAATTTCAGATGAGCATAAGGGTTATTGAAGGCGTTGAGGTGATTCTTGACTGAAACCAAGGCCATCTGTTCCTCGGTCATTCCGTATTTGTTCATATATCGCACGGCCATCTGGGCACAGGAGTTAATGATGTTCAAGGCGAAATCCTTTTCGTAGATAGGGTCCCAGATGGTGTTAAGGATCTTTTGGGCGTCCGGGCTCTCCCCCACCCGCTGCACCGCGACCACCAGGACCACGTCGAACAGGCCCGAGACCACGTGAGTGAAGCCGGCCAGGGCTCCGGAACCGCCGGTGGCCCCGCCGGTGTGAATCCGCAGGGAAGGCTTGCCGATGGCCGCAGCGGCGTCGGCGCACCAGCAATCCGGGGCGTGGACCCCTTCGAAGGCTTCCGGGGCCGAGGCGAAGACTACGGCGTCCAAGTCCTCTTTTTCGATTCCGGCCTGGTCCAAAGCGGCCCGGGCCGCCTCGAAGATCAGCTCGGCGCAATTGACGTCGACCCTCTTGGTTTTGTATACCGTCTGTCCCGTTCCGATTATGGCTGCTCGTCTCATTTTTCCCCTCTTTCCTATCGTCCCAGAACGACCACGCAATTCTTCTGGTAACAAAGCCCGCTTACCCCATGGGCCAGGGCCAGTTCCGCCTGGGGGACCTGCCGGCCTTCGGCCCGGCCGCTGACTTGAAGCGCTCCTTCCGCGGCCCGGATCAGTCCGGAAGCGACGTAAGGATGGGAAGAGATAAGCCCGCCGGAAGGATTGATGGGCAGACTCCCTTCGGCGAAAAATTTCCCTCCCTGGCCTGGAGGGCAAAAATCCAGGGCTTCCAAGGCCATTAACTGGTGATAAGAAGTGAGGTCATAGACCTCGGCCAGGTCAATCTCTTCGGCCGGAACCTTGATCCCGGCCATGGCGTAGGCTTTTTGCCCGGCCTCCCGCAAGGACCCAAGTTCGGCCAGTTCCTGGTCTCCCAGATAATAAGTCCCGGTGGACCAGCCCAGGCCCCGAATCCAGACCGGGGCCTCGGTCAAGGACCGGGCCTGGTCTTCCCCGGCCAGGACCAGGGCGCAGGCCCCGTCACAAAAGTGGCTCAGGTCCATCTCCTTGAGGGGCGAGGCCAACACCCTTGAAGAAAGCACTTCGTCCATGGCCACCTCGCTCCTCAAGCAGGCATAAGGGTTGTCCAAGGCGTTGCTTCGGTTTTTGACCACCACCCGGGCCGCCTCTTCTTCGCTCACTCCATATCGGTCGGCGTAACGGGTGGCCTGCAGGGCCCCGGCCGTGACCAGATTAAGGGCGAAGGGCCGGTGATAAAAAGGATCGAAGTTCAGGTTGGTGATCTTGGAGATCGAGCCTTGGGAGCACTTGCTCCAGCCGACCACGATGGAATTGGCAAAATGCCCGGACCTGATGCGCAGATAGGCCATAGCCAGACCAAACATCCCGTCGTCGGCCACCTTAATCTCATCCTTCAGATAGGCCCCGGCCGCCGTGGCCGTGACCATGCTGGAGATGCTGACTCCGTCGACCAGATCGGAGGCGGCCAGGACCACGCTTTCCAAGTCCTTCCGCTCCATTCCGGCGTCGGCCAGGGCCAACGAAGCGGCCTCGAAAATCATGTCGTAAAGGGTTTCGTTCTTGCGGGGCTCGAGTTTGGTCATCCCCACACCCACCACCGCCACTTTTTCGCTCATAACAGTCTCCTTCTCGTCGGCCGGTTCGGTTTCGAATCAGGCCGGACAGCCTAAAGCCCTAGCGATGATCATCTTTTGGATTTCGGAGGTGCCGTCGCCGATGGTGGCGATGCGGATGTCGCGGTAATAACGCGACACGGCGTACTCGTCCATGTAACCGTAGCCGCCGTGAATCTGGACGGCCAGGTCGGCCGATCTCTTGCCCACTTCCGTGGCGTACAGCTTGGCCACCGAGGCCTCGGTCTGATATTTCCGGCCCTGGTCCCGCAGGACCGCGGCCTTAAGGGTCAAAAGGCGGGCCGCGTCAATACTGACCATCATCTCGACCAGCATGTCTTGAACCCGCTGGAAGCTGGCGATGGGCTTGTTGAATTGGATTCTTTCCTGGGAGTACTTCATCGAGGCGTCAAAACAGGCCTGGGCCAGCCCGATCGAGGAAGAGGCCAGGCTGATGCGGCCTAAAATCAGCAAGGCAAAGGCTTGCCTCAAACCCTCTCCCGGTTCGGCGATAATGTTGGTCACCGGCACCCGGCAGTCCTCGAAGGACAGCTCCGTGGTGTCCGAAGAACGCCAGCCCATCTTCCGGTATTTTTTGGAGACGGTGAATCCGGGCGTGCCGGTCGGAACGACCACGATGCCGAACTGCTTTTTCCCCTCGGGCGTCGGCTCCATCTGGGCGATGACGTTGGTGAACTTGCTGATCTTGGTCCCGGCGTTGGTGATGAAGCATTTAGTCCCGTTGATGACCACCTCGTCCCCGTCGCGGAAAGCGGTGGTGCGGATGGATCGGTTGTCCGACCCGGCATCGGGCTCGGTCAGGCCGAAGGAAGCCAGACCCTCGCCCAGGGCCACCGGGGTGATCCATTCCTGCATTTTGTCCTCCGGCGTTTTTTCATAGGTCAGGCGACCGTTGACGCAGGAGACGAAAATGGTCACGCCCAGGGACATATCCGCCCGAGAGACCTCCTCGACCCCCAGACACCAGGAGACAGTGTCCCCATTACTACCGCCGACGCTTTCCGGAAAAAGCAGGCCGGTCAGGCCGATTTCGCCGCATTTTTTCACCAGGTCGTAAGGGAATTCTCCGGTCCGGTCCAATTCCTCGGCCCGAGGCGCCACTTCTTTTTCGGCGAATTTGCGGACCGTTTCCCGAATACTTTTCTGTTCCTCGGTCAAATCAAAATTCATGTTTAATCCTCCCTGGAAATAGGCTCCACTGTTGAGCATCCGATGGACCTGACCGCTGCTGCTTCCAGGCCCATGTTCGGCGTTTTGCTTCTAGAGTTAAAGGCCAAGATTTTTGGCTATAATCCTTCGCTGAATATCGGAGGTGCCTTCGCCGATGGTCAGGATCGGAGCGTCGCGATAAAACATTTGAATGGGATACTCCATCATGAAACCATAGCCGCCGAATATCTGCAGGGCCTTGAGGGCCGTCCGATTAGCCGTTTCCGAAGCGAACAACTTGGCCGCAGCGGCCACGGTTTGAAATTGCTTGTTCGATTCGCCGTATTTTTCATGGAGATAAGCCGCGTTGTAAATCAACTGTCTGGAGGCCTCGATCTCCATGTACATATCGGCCAGTTTATGGCTGACCGCTTGGAACTTGCCGATGGGCTGGCCGAATTGATGCCTGACCTTGGCGTAATTGAGGGCCTCGTCGAAACATCTCTCCGCTGAGCCCAGGCCCAAAGTGGCCACGAAAATCCGGCCCACGGTGAAGACGGTCATCACACTGTAAAACCCCAGACCATCCTCGCCGACCAGGTTGGAAATAGGGACCCGGCAGTCCTGAAAGGCCAGTTCGCCCGTGTCCGAACAACGCCAGCCCAGTTTGTCCAGCTTTTTATAAGTGACGCCGGGGGTCCCCTTGTCCACCATGATCAGGCTGATGCCCTTGTGTTTCCTGCCGGGGTGGGTCACCGCTGAAATCCAGACATAATCAGCCACGCAGCCGTTGGTCAGAAACATCTTAGTGCCGTTGATGACGTAATAATCCCCGTTTCTGACCGCCCTGGTCTCGATGCTGGCCGTATCCGAACCGACGTTGGGTTCGGTGATGCCGCAGCCCAAGACCTTTTCGCCCCGAAAAACCGGCGGCAGATATTTTTGCTTCTGTTCCTCGCTGGCTATTTTGACTATGGGCAGCGGCCCGTTGAGAGTGGAAACCATGACCGTGGTGGCGAAACCCGGGGAATATTTGGTCAACTCCTCGACCAGGATCACACCCATCAAGGCCTCCGCCCCCATCCCGCCGTACTCCTGGGGATGAATCACCCCCAGATAACCCAATTCCCCCAGTTCCCGGAGGAGATCAAAGCCGAAAATCTCCTTTTCGTCCATCTCCTTGGCTACGGGCTTGAGCTTCTTTTCAGCCCAGCGACGGATGTTGTCTTGAAAGATGGTCTGTTCTTCGTTTAAGGAAATATCCATGCTTCACCCCTTTTGCGTAAAAAATAAAGCTGTCGGTCGAGTGTATTCAAAGGCGGCCGCCGGCATTCTAATTTTTAATCAACCCTCTTTTGAGGACTTCCAGATAGTTGGCCATGTTGGTCCGCAGGATTTCGCTCTTGTCGGAATTGGCCTTGCTCTCCGTGATCTGCACCGCCGCGGCGAACATGCCCCAAATCAAATCCGGAAGGGCCCGCGGGTCCACCTCGATTATTTTCCCGGTCTCCAAGTGCTTTTTCATTATCTGTCTGATCTTGTCGTAGTTGTACCGGCCGAGCGAATTGATCCTCTCTTTCTGTTCCGGACTGATCGAGTTTAGGATGCCGAACTGCTGAATAATCAGAATAATCAACAATTCATAGCGGTACTTTCGGTAAAAGGACAAGCATACTTTTTCCCACATGTCTTCGAGGTCCTGGACCACGTCCTGGTTGTTTTTTTTCTCGATCTGGGTCAGTTTTTTGGCCATGTACTCCAACCCGGGTAGAATCAAGGTAGTGTAAAGGTCGTCCTTGCTTTTGAAATACAGGTAAATCGTGGCCTGGCTCAGCTCGGCCTCCTTGGCGATTTCCTCGATGGTCGCCGCTGAATAACCCTTTTCAAAAAAGACTTTCCTGGCCGCCCGAAGAATTTGGTCGATCCGCTGTTTTTTCTCTCTCTCTTTCCGCTCTCGAATACCCATCACCAGTCTCCTGATTATTACTTATTTAATAAATAAGACTTACCATTTTAACAAATTTCATTTTCTGAAAAAAATAATAAATTTGTCAATTACAAATATGAGACTGATTAACGGGTATGAACGGATAAAGACAAACTGTGGCCCTCACCCCGGTCGGACCAAGGATAGGGCTGGCCGGACTGACTTCAGCCCCAAAAAACAGACCGCCGTCCGACCGCCGGGACGAAGGCTTTCCTTAACCCAGCCAACGTTTACGTCTTTTGTAATGCTTGGCCTTCCGGTAGCTTTTTCTTTCGCCGGCCAGGCTCATGCCCAGGTAAAACTCCTTGATGTCTTCATTGTCTTTCAATTCGGCCGCGCTCCCCTTCAAAACAATCCGCCCGTTTTCCATCACAAAGCCTTGATGGGCAATGGCCAGGGCGATCCGGGCGTTTTGTTCGACCAGGAGCATGCCGATCTTCCGTTCCCGGTTGATCCGCTCCATGATGTTGAATATCTCCTGAACCAAAAGCGGGGCCAGGCCGAGGGAAGGCTCGTCCAGGAGCATAAGCTTCGGCGAGGCCATCAGGGCCCGACCCAGGACCAGCATCTGCTGCTCGCCTCCGGACAGATAGCCGGCCTCACGCTTCTTCATTTCCTTAAGAGGCGGAAACAACTCATAAACAGAATCCAGGTCCCGTCGGACCTCATCCCCGTCCGTTCTCAGATGAGCCCCGACAATAAGATTCTGGGCTATGGTCAAGTGTTCCAGGACCCTCCGGCCTTCCAACACCTGGACGATGCCCAGGCGGAAGATGGCCGTCGGGTCCATGTGCTCAATTCGTTGGCCCTGAAAGGTGATATACCCCCGGGTCACCTCCCCTTCCTCGGCGTGTTCCAGCCCGGAAATGCACTTAAGGGTCGAGGTTTTTCCGGCGCCGTTGGCCCCGAGGAGGGCCACGATCTCCCCCTCGGGGACCTGAAGGGAAACACCCTTCAGCACCAAAATGACGCCGCTATAGACCATCTCCACGTTGGCAAGTTCAAGCATGTCCTCAGACCAAATTCCTTAAGAAATCACCATTTGGGTATCTCGGGTATGGGCATCCAGTCCGGAGAGACCAGGACGTGTTTGCCGTCCTTGACCATGGTGGCCATGCAGGCCATGTTCTTGGCCGTAAAGGGCTGGTCTTTGGTGAAATATTGATCGTTCAACAGGCCCAACAGCTCGGCCGAAGTAATGTTGACGTCAAACATGCCGTTATAAAGCTCTTCGCCGGTGATCTTGTCCGCACCCTTGGCCTTGGCCACCCTCTCCACGGCCCTGGCCAGCATGGTGGCCTGCATCATGGCCTGAACATAAGCCACATCATATTCAAGTTCTTTGTCAATTTGGTCTTTGTATTTCAAGTACACCTGGTAAGCGGGCGGAGAATGGTCGATGGCCGGCCGGAAGGAGTAAGAGTCATAACAGCCTTCGAAGTCTTTCAGTGTGCCCAGGGCCTTGGCCGACATTTCCAGGCCGTTGTGGGAAGACATCCTGATGGGGATGTTTTGTTTCAGCGTCTGCAAAGCACGAAGTGTGGCCACCACTTGAGGGGTGTTGGTGAAGACGTCGAAGAAATCAGGACCCTTTTTAAGCAGCCGGGCCACCTGGCTGGTGATGTCCACCGGACGGACCGGGACCCATTCCACGCCGACGACCTCAATGACCGCGTCGGGGACTTCTTCAGCGTACTTTTTCGCCCCGGTGACGAATTCCTCATAAGCCGGGATGCCCTGGGAGTTGATGCAGGCGATTTTTATCTTCCTCTTTAATAACTTTGAAAGATAGGCGTATAAGCCGATGGCTTCATGGGGATAAGTCGGTCGCGGCTGAAAGCTCCAATGACCAGGCCCCCAGATGTAGCCGTAAGTGGCCGTGGACATGAAGAGCGGCACCTTGTCGGTGGGCAGCCTTTTCATCAAGGCGGCCACGTCCGGCCCGCCGACACCCATGTGGGCGATGGGCTGGTCGCCCGAGAGGATGCCCGGCCATTTGCTGGCTACCAAAGTGGCGTCGTACCTCAAGTCGTAGCCTTTCAAGTTGAGTTGGACGCCCAGTTGCTTCCCCACTTCCTCGTTCCACCAGGCAAAGGCGATCTTCTGGCCGCCGGTCCATGATCTCATGATATCCGCGTACGGTCCGGAAAAGTCCCAGGAAGCCGTCACGTTGTATGTCTTCATTTCACCCAAAGCCGGCCCGCCTCCAAAGGCCCAGACCAAGGCCAGACAGCCGATGAACAAACAAATTTTCGACCACTTATTTTTCTTCATTTTCCCCTCCCTTTGACCTTTTGGTCTTCGGTTTGCTGGCTCCGGAAAAAACAATCCCTTCAACTTCGACTTCTTTCACCCCCTTTTCAGGAAATTAACTCACCACCCCTGATCATGAGTAAGGGAAAGGCCAGATCCGGTAAGAAGTTTTCAATATATTCCACCGGTGAGCCAACCCCCTCGGCTCGAAGATCAGGAAAAGAATGATGGCTCCGCCAAGAACCACGTTCATGCCGGCGAACCAAATGGCCCCGCCGCCCACGGTCGGAAAGATATCGACCAGATAAGGACCGAGCGAGGTGATGATTTCCTCGAGGCCCCGGATGAAGACCGTGCCCAAAATGGCCCCGAAGATGTTGCCCAAGCCCCCGACGATAATCATGCCGATGTACCAAACCGAAAACCAGAGCGTGAACTGGTCCACGGCGATATAACGAATATAGTAGGCCCATAATCCGCCGCCCACCCCGGCGAAAAGACCGCCGATGAAAAAGGCCAGGGTCTTGTAGTAAAAGGGACTGATCCCGATCATTTCTGCGGCGATATCGTTGTCCCGGATGGCGATAAAGGCCCGGCCCACCCTGGTGCGGACCAGGTTGAAGGCGAAAAAGATCATGATGACCGTAACGGGCATGACCAGATAGTAGAGTTTGGTTTCGTTATCCAGCATGATTCCAAAAAAACTGGCCGGTTCGAGATGGAAACCCATGCTGCCCCCGAAGATGCTGTCCGGCACACGCATGATCAGGATGGGGAAAATTATTTGGGCGGCGATGGTGGTCAGGGCCAGATAAAACCCCTTGACCCGGTAAGCCGGGAGACCGAAAACAATGCCCATCAAACCGGCCCCCAAACCTCCGGCCGGGATGGCCAGATAAAAAGGCCAATTAAGATTAAAAGCCAGGGAAGAAGTCACAAAGGCGCCCATGCCCATAAAAGCGGACTGGCCGAGATTGACTTGGCCGGCATACCCCGTGGTGATCTGCAGGCCGACGATGGCCACCATGACGATCATCATCACGTTGATCATGCTGGTAAACTTGACGCTGAGAAAAAAGGGGGCCAGGATCAACAAAATGAAAAAAATAATCAGGCAGACGGTTTGGGGTTTGGTCCTGACATAAGCCCGTTCTTTGTCGTAGGTTTCGAAATAGACGCCGCAGGGAAGTCTGGCCATGTTAAACCCTCTCGATTATTTTCCAGCCGAACAAGCCTTGAGGACGAATCAAAAGGATAAAGAGCATCAAAATATAGGGAAAGGCCTCCGACATTCCTCCGCCTCCTAAATATGGATCAAGATAGGCCCCGGCCAGGGCTTCGCCCACGCCGACGATCAGTCCGGCCAGGACCAGTCCCCAGATGGATTCGAGTCCGGCCAGCAGGGCCACGGGCAAGGCCCTTAAACCAATGCCTGAAGCCAGGAAATCCAGCGATGAGGCGTTAAGAAAGACGATGGACGCGAAGGTGGAAAGCACCGCGCTTATGGCCCAGGCGAAGGCGATGGACCATTTGACCGAGATGCCCAGAGATTGAGCCACTTGATGGTCCTCGGCTACCACTGTCAATTTCAACCCCCATTTGGTTTTCTCAAAAAGGAGAGAAATACCGGCAAATACGGCCAAGGAGATCAGACCACCCCACAAAATGGCCTGATTGAGGATAATAGGCCCCCAAATGAAGGGCACCCGGGAGAAGAATTCCGGGAAAGGCCTTTGCGCCGGACCCCAAATGACCAGCATCAACCCGCGCAGCAGGATCATCAGACCAATGGTCACCATGACCAAAGCGAAGATGGGCTGGCCGATCATCGGTCTGAAGATCCCTCTTTCGATCAGCAGGCCGATCACGGCCGAGCCGCCGAATCCGGTCAGCAAGGCCAGCCAGAGGGGCATATCGAAGCTGAAAAACCACCAGACCAAAAAACCGCCCAGAATGACCATTTCACCCTGGGCGAAATTCAGAATTCGGCCGGCGCGGTAGATGACGTTAAAGGCCAGGGCGATCATGGCGTAAAGCATCCCGATCAAGGCCCCGTTTACCGTGTATTGAAGGAATTCACCCATAGGCCCCTCTTATTCTTGCCCGGAATTGATATAGGTGGTCGCCTTGACGAACCCGGTGCGGCCGTCCCGGTATTTGACCTGGACTTCGAAAGGAAACTCGTTTTTCCCCTCATAGATTGCCGCGATCAGGCCCTTATACCGGTTTTCAATGAATTCCCGGCGAAGCTTCCTGGTCCTGGTCAGCTCCGATTCGTCCGGGTCCAACTCCTTGGGCAGATTGACAAAACGCTGGACCTGGGATTTGGGATCGAGGACCTGGTTGACGTGAACCACCGCTTCCTTGATCAATTCGATCACTTCTTTCTTTTGGGAAAGATCGGGCAGGGTGGCGTAGGTGATGCCCCTTTTTTCCGCCCATCGGCTCACGTTCTCAAAATCGATGTTGATCAAAGTGGACACGAAAGGTTTGCTTCTGTCCCCCAAAACGATGGCGTCCTTGATGTAAGGCGAAAACCTGAGCCGGGTCTCGATGAATTGCGGCGGAAATTTGTGACCGTCGGCCAACTCCCGCAAGTCCGAAACCCGGTCCAAAAAGACCAGCTCCCGGTCCTCCTTCATGGTCATCGCGTCCCCGGTGCAGAACCATCCGTCCATAAGCTTTTCCTGGGTCGCTTGCGGATTCTTGTAATAACCGATAAAACCGGCCCCGCCCCGAGCCAATAATTCACCGGTTTCAGTCAGTTGCCATTCCACGGGCGGACCGAACTCCGGGTGAGACTTGAACCATTTGCCCAAGGTCTCCGGGTCGAAATGATCGCCCAGATGCTGAGTCAACAGACCGATTTCAGTGGTCCCGTAAATGTTCCTGAGCTTGACCCCGATGGTGTGGAAAAAACGAAAGATGTCCGGAGACATGGCCGTGCCCCCGGCCACGCTTAGATAGGTCTTCTTCAGTCCCAGGTTGTCCCGGATAGCCTTGAGCACAAAGAGGTCGGCCAGAGGATACAAAATCTTCCAAAAAAGACCGATCTTCTTGCCTTCCGTCCTCCCCTTGGCCACCTCCCGGCCTACCTTCATCCCCGCCTCATAAATCAACTGCCTGAGCGGACCGGCGTCCAACATATGGGCCTGGACCATCGAGACCAGGCTCTCCCATTGCCTGGGACCGAAGACCAGAATCTCCGCCCCCAACTCCCTGATGTTGTGTAGGACGGTTTCCGGCTCTTCGGGAAAATTAAGGACAAAAGGCACCACCAGCCCCAGGGCCACCCCGTAAAACTGTTCGGTGGCCCAAGCCGGGGAAATATAGGACAGATATTGGCTGAAGGGCTTTAACTCCACGTTGAGGGCCACCCGATAAGCGTTGTCCAGAAGATTGGCGTGGGTCAGGATCACCCCCTTGGGCAGACCCGTCGTCCCGGAAGTGTAACTGATGACCGCAATGTCATCCCGCTTGACCCGGTCGATGGCCTTCTCAAAAAAATCCGGGTCATCTCGGGCGAATTCCCGTCCCAATTCCTGAACCGCGGCAAAGTCCAACAGGAATGGATCGTGGTATTGCCACATCCCTCGCGGGTCCCAGTAAACGACCTTCCGGATTCGAGGCAATTCCTCCCTAATTTCCAAAATTTTGTCCACCTGCTCCTGGTCTTCGGCGATGAAAAACGTAGCTTCGGAGTGTTCCAAAATGTATTTGATCTCTTCCGGGATCATGTCCGGGTAAAGGCAAACCACCTTGGCCCCCACCGCCAAGGCGGCGTATTCGGCCCAGAAAAGCTCCTTCTCGTTTTCGCCGGCGATAGCCACGGTCTCCCCGGAACTAAGGCCCAGCCTGACCAGGCCCAGGGCGAAGTCCTTGACGTAGTCATAAACCTGATTCCAGCTATACCTCTGCCAAACCCCCTTGTGTTTGTGCCGATTAAAGGTCCGGCCTTGGTATTGCTTGACCCGGAGCCGAAACAGCTTGGGGATGGTGTCGGCTTCCAAAGGCTGGAAAAAGTCCCCCGTTTTTTCTTGATGGACCTGATTCTCGGCGGCGCCCATTCCTACCTCGATCCTTAAATTTATATCGGCCTTAAGACAGACCTCGGGGATTTTCGGTTTAACTCAGGCTTGCTCCTGACCAAGATAAGCGTTGATAACTCGAGGGTTGTGGCGGACTTCATCCGGCTTCCCTTCGGCGATCACCCGCCCCCAATCCAGGACGATGACCCGGTCGCTGATGTCCATGACCACCTCCATGTCATGCTCGACCAGGACTATCGGGATTTTGCGGAACTCTTTGATGTCCAGAACAAACCGAGCCATGTCCTCTTTTTCCTCCACGTTCATCCCGGCCATGGGTTCGTCCATGAGCAGAATCTTGGGGTCCATGGCCAGAGCCCGGCCCAGGTCCACCCTCTTTCTCAACCCGTACCCGATATCGCCGACGATGGCGTCCCGAAACGGCTCCATTTCCAAAAAATCAATGATGTCCTCGGCCACATCCCGGTGCCGGACTTCTTCCCTGATGCTCCAAATCCAATAAATGAAACTCTGGAGAAAGTTGGTTTTCATATGGATGTGTCGGCCGGAAAGGATGTTGTCCAGGACGCTCATGCCCAAAAACAACTGGATACCCTGAAAGGTCCGACCGATGCCCATCTGGGCGATTTTGTGACAGGACAGATGGGTGATCTTCTTACCCTCAAAGTGGATATCCCCGCTTTGGGGCCGGTAAAACCCGTTGAGGCAATTGAGCAGGGAGCTTTTACCCGCTCCGTTCGGGCCGATGATCGAGAGGATTTCCCCGTCGTAAACCTGCAAACTAACCTCACTCAGGGCGGTGACCCGGTGAAACGACAAGGAAAGGTTGTTCGCTCTTAGCTTGATCTCAGGCGTGGTTTCCGGCAAGGAGCTCTCCCTCCTTCGGATATGAGGCTTGGGTTGGGGAAAAACCGCTTTCAGCGCCGCCAGGGTCAAACCCTTTCCGCTGAATACGGGCTTCGCCTTTCTTTAATCCCGACCCCCGCTGAACATCAGGCTGAAATCAGCCGCCGCCCCAAGTGGAAGTGGTTTTGAAAGGCCTACCGGAGAAAAGAATCAATCAATATATGAAAAGCTGTCTTCCAGCTTTTTGAAAAGGAGAGCTTCCGCTGGTTGCAAGTTCGCTTGCTGAATGTCACTTATATAATAAGTGATATTTAACTTAACTCAGGCCTTAAACTTTGTCAAGAAAAAAATTGCAAAAAAAAACGGCTCCACCAAGGACCGCCGGCTGCCGGATAAAATTCTTGACGCCGGGCCGACCATGCTATAGAGATAATTGGCTGATGAATCAGATGCTGTGTGAACCGGTGGGACATCCGCTTTCATCCACTCGCCCGATGATGTTCTTCCTGGAAGGAGCTCTATGAAACCTCTGACTTCTTTGACCTATTCCCCTCAGCCGGTGACCGGTGGTTACACGGACCGCGTCCTCGAAATCGACCTGAGCCGCAAGACCATCGCCGTGGCCGAAGCGCCCGCCGGTTTCAAGGACATGTACATCGGCGGCCGCGGTTACGCCTTGAAACTGATCTGGGATCGGACCACCAGAGAGACCGGGTATGACAGCCCGGAAAACGTCCTGGTCATGGCCGGGGGGCCCTTGGGCAACGAGCCCTGGTTTCCCGGTTCGGGCAAATTCATCGTGGGGACCATCTCCCCCCTGACCGGCACCTTCATTGATTCGAACATCGGCGGCCATTTCGCCCCGCTGCTCAAACTTTGCGGTTTCGACGCCCTGGCCGTCACCGGCCTGGCCGATCAGGAGGTGGTCCTGGTCATCGACGGGGAGGCCGGGACCATTGAACTGACCGCGGCCCCGGATTTCGGGGATGAGGCGGCGGGGGCCTTGTCCTACGGCGAAGCCCTGCTAAGGGAGTTCAGCGGCGGGGAACTGACCGAAAACATCGCGGCCGTGACCAACGGACCGGGGGCCGGGTCGGCCAGGTTCGGCATCGTCAACAGCCTGTTCTATGACCCCAGGCGAAAAAGAATCCGGGCCAAACAGGCCGGCCGCGGCGGCACAGGCACGGTCATGCGCCGGAAAGGCCTGCGGGCCATCGTGGTCCGGTCGAACCTTTCCCGGCTTAAAGGCAACAACCCGGTCGACCCGGCCGGCGTGAAAAAGGCCGGGGCCGCTTTGAAGAAAGTCATCAGCCAGTGCGATTCCAAGCAACTGAACCTGTCCAGTTGGGGCACCACGGTCCTGACCGAATACATGAACAAGTTTCATATCCTGCCCGTCGACAACTACCAGTACGGCCAACACCCCGACGCGGCCCAGGTCTTTCCCGACGTCTTTTTAAAGAAATATTTCAGCCAAAACCTTCCGGACGGTTGTTATTTGGGCTGCAATCTGGCTTGTTCCAAGGCCGCGGACAACGTCGTTTTGACCAGGGGCCCTCAGGCCGGAAAAAAGACGGCCGTGGACGGACCGGAATATGAAACCGTGGCCGCGGTGACTTGCATGGGCGTCTTCGACCCTCAATTCGTCATGGAATACAACTGGTACTGCGACGAATACGGGCTGGACACCATCTCCATGGGCGTCACCGCTTCTTTTCTTATGGAATGCGTCCAACGGGGGTTTCTGGCCCCCGAAGACGTCGGCTTCGACCTGTCCTTCGGGAACATTGAAGCGGCCGACCGGCTGCTCCACGACACGGCCCGGGGCCAAGGTCTGGGCCGCATCTGCGGCCAAGGGGTTCACCGGGCCAAAGCCTGGGTGGCCGAGCGGCACGCGGCCAGAAACGGGGCTTCCGTGGCCGAGACCCTGGCCGAATTGAACAAGTTCGGCATGGAGGTCAAGGGCCTGGAATTTTCCATGTATATCACCAAGGAATCCCTGGCCCAGCAGGGCGGCTACGGTTTCGCCCTGAAAGGCCCCCAGCATGACGAGGCTTGGCTGATCTTCATCGACCAAGTCCATAAAGAACTGCCCACCTTCGAAAAGAAGGCCGACGCCCTGAAGTGGTTCCCCTTGATCCGGACCTGGTTCAACGCCGTGGGCCTGTGCAAGCTGCCCTGGATAGACGTGCGCAATCCGGAAGCGGCCCAAACGAGCGACCCGGCCAAGAATTTCCCCACCCTGGCCCTGTATGTGGACTATTTCAACGCCACCGTGGGCGCGGCCAAATCCCTCCAGGACCTCCTGGACGATTCGGAAAGACTGGCCTTGCTCCAGAAGATGATCAATGTCCGCCAAGGCAAAGGGACCCGAGCCAGCGACCTGATCCCGCTTCGAGCCATGGGCCCGGCCTTTTTCAACGAATATCAGGCCCGGGCCGAATATTACGACGCCTGGCTTCAGGAACAACTCGGTCCCGACCGGAAACTGCCGGACGCCCCCGAGGACCGGCACCGGCTGATCGTCAAATTGCGCCGCCAAGCCTATCAGGACCTGTGCGACGCGGTGTACCGGGCCAAAGGGTTCAATTCGGAGGCCATACCGCTCATGGAAACCTTGGCCAAGTTCGGGCTCCTGGATGACCAGGCCGCCGAACTGCTTAACCTGACCGATCTTCAAGGCCCCAAAGAAGCAGTTTCCACAGGGAGCTGAGTCATGCGCGTTTCGATTCACTTACACGGCCTCCATCGGGCCGCCGCCGGAGCCGGACAAATCGACCTGAACTTGCGGGAGGGGGCCAGGGTGACCGAAGCCTTGGCCCAGGTCATGGCCGTCTGCCCCAACTTGCCCCTGGCCGATGAATCTTTCCTGGTGGCGGTCAACGACCGGGTTTCCCACTTAGAAGAAGTCCTCCAACCCGAAGACGACATTTCTTTGCTGCCTTTCCTCGGCGGGGGGTGAAATATCAACCGATCTCCCCGGCCCGACTCCATTCACCGATAATTTTCCCGCACTTCCTGGCATAAAACCGCCGAACCGGTTATAATCGAAGACTAAATCTCCGTCTTGAATCCGGAGACACCCCCAACCCCCTTTCGCCGGAGGTGTTGAATGACCATCCACATGCGCATCTTTTCGGATTACATCTGACCCTTTTGTTTTATCGGCAAAGGTATTGTCGACAAACTCAGGGAAGAGTTCGAGATCAATGATGAATGGATAGGCTTTGAACTCCACCCGGAGACGCCGCCGGCAGGCGTTCTGCTGAGCCGGAGATTTCCGGGCTATGACCTCGAAGCCATGTTCGATAATCTCCGCCGGGCCGGAGCCCCTTACGGGATCGAGTTCGGAAGGCTCACCCTCCTGGCCAATTCCCGCCTGGCCCTGGCCGCCGGCGAATTCGCCCGGGATCAAGGCCGGTACGAAGCCTTTCACCACCGTCTTTTTGAGGCCTATTTCACCGAAACCAAGGACATCGGCCGCCTGGACGTGCTTTTGGAAGAAGCCGAAAAAACCGGACTTGATCCCGGCGCGTTGGGGGAGTTCCTGCGGGAAAAACGTTACGAACCGCGCCTCGATCAGGCCAGGCAAGAGGCTCAGCGGCTGCTGGTCAACGCCATACCGACCTTTTTCATCAACGGGGTCAAGACCAGGATCGTCGGGGCTCAGCCGCTTGAAGTTTTCCAAAAAACGTTAAGGAGCCTGGGCCAGGCTTAAAAAGCGGACCGCAGTGGGACATCTCGCCGGACAAGACATCTACCATAAAGTCGGCCGCAAAATCGACGGCCAGGCCGCCCGGGCCCCCTGGAATGAGGTTTTGCACCAAATCCTCCGCCGGCTCTACTCGCCGGAAGAGGCCGACCTGGCGGCCCGGATGCCTTACGGGGCTTCCACCCTGAATAATTTGGTCAAGACGACCAAACTCTCCCCCGAACGATTGGCCCCCCTCCTGGAACGGCTGTGCCAAAAAGGCCTGGTCATGGACTTGTACGTCCAGGGACAGTATGTGTACCTGGTTTCGCCTCTGGTGGTCGGTTTTTTCGAATTCACCATGATGCGGACCGGGACCGACCCGGACCTCAAGGACTTGGCCCGGCTTTTTTATCAGTATTTCGAGGGCGATGATTCTTTCCTGGCCGCCAACTGCCCGGAAGGCGACCAAGTGTTTATCCTGCGAGCCTTGCCTCACCAGGAGTCGGTGGCGCCTTATACCGAAATCCTGGACTATGAGCGGGCCGAAGTCATCGTGGCTGAAGCGGAGAAAACGGCCCTGGGCCTTTGCTCCTGCCGCCACGAAAAGGAACACGCCGGCCTTAAAAAATGCAGCACCCCTCTGGAGACCTGCCTCTCCTTCGGCCCGGCCGCCGATTATCTGATCAGGCGCGGCTTGGCCCGTCAAGTCTCCCCCGCGGCCCTGCTGGATAACCTGGCCCAAAGCAAGGAACTGGGCCTGGTCCTGGAAGCCGACAACGTCAAAAAAAAGGTCAATTACCTCTGCCAGTGCTGCGGGTGCTGCTGTAATTTTCTTTTGGGTCTGTCCAAGTTCGGTTACCCCAACGCCGTGGTCACCTCGACCTTCATCGCCCAGGTCGACCTGGAACTGTGTCAGGGCTGCGGCCAATGCGCCCGGGCCTGTCCCATTCAGGCCATCGAAATGGCCGGGGCCGAGACGGAAAAAGCCCCCCAAATCGACCACGCCTTTTGCCTGGGCTGCGGCGTCTGCGGCCTGAAATGCCCGACCGGCGCGGTCAAGCTGGTCAAAAGAGAGAAAAGGGTCCTCCATCCGGAAACGACCTTTGAACGGATCATCCTGCAGTCCCTGGAAAAAGGGACCCTGCAGAACCAGATTTTCGAGAACCCGGCCGGTCTGACCCAAGAGTTCCTGCGGGGCCTGGTCGGCGGATTTTTGAAACTGTCCCCGGTCAAAAAGGCCCTGATGAGCGACCAGCTGCGTTCCACCTTCCTGCGGTCCATGCGCCTGGGCATCAAACTTATCGGTAAAAGCTGGGCCTTGGAGATTTGACCCGGACTAGTCAATGATGTCCCGCGATTGGCCGAAATAGCCCGGCGTGATATAATGCCCGCCGGGAGCGCCGATTAGGAAGAAGGTGAAAGTTATGGTTGATATACCATCGACGGCTTGGGAAAAGTTAACCGTTTCTCCGGAAAAGGTCCTGCAAAAGATCGAACCTGGCATGAGCATATTTATCGGCACGGCCGCTGCCGAGCCCCGGACCCTGGTCAAGGAGCTCATGGCCAGCACCGCCCCCAATCTGCAGGACCTGGAACTGATCCAGATCGTCAGTCTGGGCGAGGCTATCTCCATTAAAGAACTGACTTCCCACAAATTCCGGCTCAAAACCTTCTTCTCGGGCTGGGTGGCCGGCGAAGCCATCACCGAAGGCCGCGTGGATTTGATCCCGAGCCGCTTTTCCCGGATTCCCCTGCTGATCGAATCGGGCCTGATCCCCATCGACGTGGCCTTTGTTCAGGTCACGCCGCCCAACGAGGCCGGGTACTGCAGCCTGGGCGTGGGGGTGGACGTGGCCCGCCGGGCCATGGAACACGCCCAGATAGTGGTCGGAGAGATCAGCCCCAAGATTCCCCGCACTTACGGCGACACCTGGATATCGCTGGCCGATTTCGATTTCCTGGTCAAGGCCACGGAGCCGCCCATCTATTTCCCCCGCTGGCCCGTGGACGAGGTCTTCGACCGCGTGGCGTCCAACGTGGCTTCGATCATCGAAGACGGCAGTTGCCTGGGGTTTTCAGTCGGCCCTTTATACGAGGCCTTGGGCAAGCACTTGGCCCGCAAACGCCACTTGGGGGTCCATTCGCCCTTCATGACCGACGCCCTGATGGACCTGATCAAGAGCGGTGCGGTCACCAACCGCCGCAAGGGCATCTTTCGGGGCAAGTCCCTGAGCTCTTACGCCCTTGGTTCGCCCGAACTTTTCTCCTGGCTGGACAAGAACCCCATGGTCGAGTTTCAGAGCGTCGAGCAGGTCTGGGACCCGGTCCGGATCGGGGTCAACCGCCAATATGTCGCCGTGTTGCCGGCCCGGAAAGTAGACCTGACCGGACGGATCGCCCTTCATTTCGGCCGCGGCAATGTGTCCGCCGGACCAAGCGAGGCCGTGGATTTCGTCAACGGCGCGGAAATTTCCCAAGGCGGCCTGACCATTTTCGCCTTGCCCAGCCGCAACCGGGACGGCGACCCGAATATCCGTTTGTCCGTCGAGGAATTTCCCAACCAATTCGGGCTACGAGAATCCGTGGACCTGGTGGTCACCGAATACGGCGCGGCCAACTTGCGGGCCAGAACCGTCCGGGAGCGGGCTCTGGCCCTGATCGATATCGCCCATCCGGAAGACCGGCCCGGCTTGGTGGATGCGGCTAAAGCCGCAAAGATTTTGTACCAGGACCAAATTTACATCCCGGAATCGGCCTTTCTCTATCCGGAAGAAGTCACCGCCATCCACACCTTCAAGGGCGGCATCAAGGTCCGTTTCCGGCCGATTAAACCCTCGGACGAAGAAGAGATGAGACGCCTTTTTTACCGGTTTTCCGATGAGGCCGTTTATTACCGGTATTTCAGTCCCATCAAGAGCATGCCCCACGCCAAGATGCAGCAGTACGTCAACGTGGATTACCGGAGGGTCATGTCCATTGTCGGCGTGGTCGGCGACCCGGGCCAGGGACGGATCATCGGCGAGGCCCGTTACGTCAAGGATCAACAGAGGCCGTACGGTGACGTGGCCATCGTCGTGGATGAGCAGTACCAGGGCCTGGGCCTCGGCACTTTTATGCTGAAGATGCTGACCCAAGTGGCCAAAGAAAGAGGTCTCCAGGGATTCACCGCCGACGTCCTGGCCACCAATAAAACCATGATGAAGGTTTTTGAAAAACTCGGTCTGCCGATCAAGGCCGAGTTGGACAGCGGAGTCTATCACCTGACCATGCCGTTTTACGAAAATCAAACCTCACGGCCGAACGGCATTCAATACGAACACGGCGGCAGATAGGTGCGGGCCGGAGCGGCTCAAGACCAATACGCCCGCCGGAAAGGCGGGCGTATTGGTCTTGAAGCCAAATATGGATGAAAATTTAGAGTCTTTCCACCCAGCCGTGAGTGTCCGGCTTGGTCCCGTACTGAATGGCCGTGATCTCGTCGAAGAGCTTTTGGGCCAGCGGGCCGGTCCGGCCGTCGCCGACCGCCACGGCCTCCTCCTTATAGACGATCTGCCCCACCGGCGAGATGACCGCGGCCGTGCCCGAGCCGAAGGCTTCCTTTAAACGCCCGTCTTTGGCGGCGGCCATGACTTCATCTATGGAGATCGGCCGCTCCGCAACCCGGAAATCGCCCCATTCCCGAACCAGGTCGATGACCGTGGCCCTGGTGATCCCGGACAGAACGCTGCCGCTCAGGGGCGAAGTGACCAGTTCGTCGTCGATCAGAAAGAAGATGTTCATGGTGCCCACCTCTTCCACATACTTCCTCTCGACGGCGTCCAGCCATAAGACCTGGGTGAAGCCCTTCTTATGGGCCTGCTCGGCGGCAAAAAGACTGGCCGCATAGTTGCCGGCCGTCTTGGCCTCGCCTACGCCGCCGCGCACCGACCGGACAAATTTGTCTTCCACCAGAATCTTGACCGGATTGAAGCCTTCTTTGTAGTAAGCCCCCACCGGTCCCAAGATGACATAATAAAGATATTCCAGGGCCGGCCGCACGCCCAGGTGCGGCTCGCTGGCGATGATGGTCGGCCGGATATACAGCGAGGTGCCCGGGGCCCGCGGCACCCAATCCTGCTCCAGACGGAGCAGCTCCTTGAGGGCGGCCAAGGCTTGGTCTTCATCCAGTTGAGGTATGCACATGCGGTAAGCCGAGCGGTTGAACCGGCGGAAATTGTCTTGGGGCCGGAAAAGCTGGAGACCGCCGTCGGCCCGCCGGTAGCACTTGAGCCCCTCGAAGATCATCTGGCCGTAATGAAGGCACATGGCCGCCGGGTCTAAGACGATGGGACCGTAAGGCTCGATCCGGGCGTTATGCCAGCCGCGATCCTGGCGGTAATCCAGGAGGAACATGTGATCGGTGAAAATGTTCCCGAACCCCAGACTGTTTTCGTCGCCGGGCTTGGGTTTGCGTTTTTCGGCCGGAACCGCATTGACCCTGATGTCCATTAATCCACCCCCTGGTCCTGATTGGCCTGTCTCACGGCCAAATAGCAACGTTTGGCGAAAAATGATCGCCGATATTAACGCCAACCCGCTCGAGGTTCAAGATATTTTTAAAGAATCGTTCCCCCCCGGATAAAAAACTTGGTTTTGATCGAAAAAACGAGAGAAGCGTTTTCCGGACTATACCTCAACCCGAATGATCGGAAACGGCCGGCCTGGACGCATTGGTCTTAAATTCAATGATAAACTTAGCCCCTTGGCCGGAAAGGTTCTGGACGCTTATCTGCCCGCCGTGTTCTTCGACCACCTTTTTGGCGTTGGCCAAGCCCAGACCTTGCCCCTTGCTCTTGCCGGACTTGAAAGGAGTAAAAATCTCCGGCAGCAAGTCCAGGGGGATGCCTCCACAGTCATCTTCAATGCTCAAGAGGAGACCGTCCTCGGACTTTTCCAGCCTGACCTTTATAAGCACCCGGCCCGAGCCGGCTTCAAAACTGTTTTTGACTAGGTTCTCGATCACCGTGCCGAACCAATCCCGGTCAACCAGGAAGCCGACCGGGGTTTCCGGCAGGGAGACCTCGAAACGAACCCGGCCGCCGTAATCGGTCCGATTAGCCAGAGAATTAATCTTATCGGCCGCCACCTCGACCAAATCAGTGTCCCGGTTCAGATTCATCCGAGCCCGGCTGAAATGAGCCAGGTTCTCGAGCAAGCCCTCGATCTGGGCCGAGTTGTCCCGAGCCAGCATCAGGTGTTTTTTAAGGTTCTCCCGGCTTTCTTGCTCAAACTCTGTCTCCAGTCGGCGCAGGGCCAGGCTCAAAAAACCGCCGAGGCCCACATTCAGAGAACGAAGGTCGTGGGCGATGGCCGCAGCGTGCCGGCCGGTCAGGACCAGATTGCGGTTATGTTCGTAATACTGACCCAACTTGTCCCGGAGCTCCTTGATGGAAATAGCCAAGCCGGCCAGGAACGAATAGTCTTTAAGGGCGTCGATGATGTCCGGAGGCAGCGGCTCCGGCCCTTTTTTGTCGACCACCAGCACATATTTGGTCCGACCTTCAGGCATTTCCGGATCAAAGAACTCGATGGGAAAGGCGGCCCTGACCTCTTCGCCTTCCTTGAAACGGCTTTGGGCGTAGCCTTCGGCCTTGGAGGCGATGATGACCCGGTTTTCGATAATAGCGTCGCCGGTGATGGTCCGGGGTTTTATGACGAAGACCTTTTCTTCAGGAGACAGCGTCGAGACGTCCACTTGTGTGCTGGTCCGAAGAAAGAGGCGGTTCTCCAGAAAATCCACCTCGTAAACCCGGGCTTCTATTTCCTCGGGGTCCAGTTCCTTGGCGGCTTGGGTCACCTGGGATAAAAAGTCGGTCAGGTCGAGATGAGACTCCAGGATGCGCGCCATCAAACTCCGCAAACCCATGACGATCTTCTGATAGAAATTTTCCATAAAAATAATTTTCAGAAATAATTAAACCCTAAATTTAAACCCTTAAATCATGATCAGGGCGACTTGGATCCTGTGGCTTTTTTATGCCCCAATTTCTCGATATAGTCCAGTCAACTTTTGGAGAAGAAATTCGCGATTGAACTTTTCCTTGACTAATCTTTGGCCGGCTCGGCCGAGGGCTGTGGCCTGTTCAGGTTCCCGCATAAGCAGATTCATGCCGGCGGCCAGCGCCAAGGTGTTTCCGGCCGGGACGGTCAAGCCGGTGCTTCCGTCCTGGAGCCATTCCCTGATCCCGCCCACGTCGTAAGCCAGGACCGGCCGGGCCAGGGCCTGAGCCTCGAGACCGACCAGGCCGAAAGGCTCCTGCCAGCGGGAGGGCATGACCACCAGCCTGGCCCGGCGGTATAGTCCCGCCATAGCCTGGTGAAGCGTCCAGCCCACAAAATCAATGCGGTCTTCCAGTTTCAATTCGACCGCCCTGGCGGCCAGGGCCTGATCGACCGGGCCCGCACCGGATATAACCAGGCGGACGTTTCCATCGACTAGAGTCATGGCCTCAAGAAGGTCGAAGACGCCCTTGGCCCAGACGATCCGCCCGGCGAAAAGCACGTCCCGGCCGAACCCGGCCGGACTGGAGGTTTGATCCAGCCCGTGAACAAAAGGCGGAATGACCCGGATTTTACTGGGGTCGATCCCGGCCAGACCCAGTTCCTTTTGCAGGTAAGCGCTCGGGACGATCACCGCGGCGAAGCCGGTCAAAGCCGCCAAGCGGGCCCGGACCAAGGCCAGAAGTTTGACGAAATATTCTTCTTTTTCAAAACAAGCGGCGCAACCCAGGTCGAAGACCTGCTGGCAGAGACGGCCGTCGGCCTTGACCTTGCTGTAACCTGACACCTGGTTTGATACTTTTTTACACCTGGTTTGATACTTTTTTAAATTTGGAAGACACATTGTCGGCAAGACATATCGTCGGCCCTTCTCAATACGCTGCCTCACGTCACTGCGATCAGGTTTTCGACCTTGAAACGGGCGCTTTCCTTTAGGGGTAAGTCCGTTCCGGCGTCCGAATCATAGGTCGCCTCGATGGTCAATAGCCGCCAGGGGCCGACGCCGTGGGCCAGGGTCAGGTCGTCACCGGACAGGACAATATCAATGGATGCCGCCGGCGGGTCCACGGCCACCTGATCCCGGTCATTAATGACCGTGCCGCGGGCGTCCGTCAGGGTCCAGGTTATCTTGTTGGGCGCGACCTCGTTTTCGTCCTCATCTTGGAAGGTCACCGCCACCAACAGCGTGCTCTTTTCAACGGCCGCTAAATCCAGGTTAATCGGCATTTGAACTCCTAAACGTGATCGTGGGCCGCCGGGCGGCGAAGGCCATATCCGGCTTGCGGGCGGTCAGGGTGATCTCCGGCCGTCGCGGCGCGAATGCGGCCGTGACCAGGCCGAAGACCGTGTTCCGCTCGGGCCACCAGCCTTGCGGGTGCCAGGCGGCCCACCAGCCTGTCGGCCACCAGCCATACGCGGGCGCGGCCATCAGACGGTCACCGTGACCGAGGTCCGGTTGCCGTTCGCATCCACATCGCCCTCGACCACCACGGCCGCCCCGTCCGCGTCTTTGTAGGTATTGGTTCCCGTACCGCCGCCGGCTGACACGCCGGCCAGGACCGCCAAGAGCACTTTCAGCACGCCGCCCAGGCTGATCGCCTTGTCCCCGGTGCCGTCAATAATCACAGCCAGAATGTCGGCCACGGAGATGTCGTTCAGCGCGGCCAGGGAGGCTTCCAGGGCCACAGCGCCGGCCGAAAGATTGTCCAGGTAGCCCGCCCGGTCCGCCGACAGGCGGGTCAGCAAGGCGTCCACGTCGGCCGGGATATTGGCCGCGTCCAGCTCGCCCAGGCGGCCCTCGGTGCAGACCGAAGCCAGGGCCACGGCGCCGGCCGAAAGATTGTCCAGGTAGCCCGCCCGAATCGCCGACAGGCGGGTCAGCAAGGCGTCCACGTCGGCCGGGATATTGGCCGCGTCCAGCTCGCCCAGGCGGCCCTCGGTGCAGACCGAAGCCAGGGCCACGGCGCCGGCCGAAAGATTGTCCAGGTAGCCCGCCCGAATCGCCGACAGGCGGGTCAGCAAGGCGTCCACGTCGGCCGGGATATTGGCCGCGTCCAGCTCGCCCAGGCGGCCCTCGGTGCAGACCGAAGCCAGGGCCACGGCGCCGGCCGAAAGATTGTCCAGGTAGCCCGCCCGGTCCGCCGACAGGCGGGTCAGCAGGGTGTCCAGATCGTCAACGGCCTCGGACAGCAGCTTGTCCCTGACCTGGACCGGGAAGTTGAAGGTCACGGCCCCGGAACAGGCCACCGACACCTCGTACACGCCCTCATTGCCGAACTCGGACGCCCCGATCCGCAGCCAGTATTTGCCCTCTCCGGCCTCTTTCCAGTCGTCCGCCGTGGGTGAATAGCTGGTCAGCGATGTGGCCCCCTCGAAGCTGTATTTGACCGTGATGTCCCCGGCGCCCTTGCCGGTCTGAGCCGTGATGAAATCGGCGCTGCTGATCAGGACGACCGGGCACCATCCGTCCGTGCTCTTTTTGCCCTCATACATAGATCACCCCTGGAAAGCATTTTGGCCGAAAGTCTGGCCGAAAAGTTGCGGAGAGGGAAAGCCGCCCAAATCACCCCCCAAATCCGCCGCCTGGAAATTGTCGAGGCTTTTGGTTCCAGCGAACAATGCCCCGGTGTAAAGATTTCCGCTGATGTCTGTGTCTGTTACTGATACTATTTCACCGCCGTTTTTGAATATCTTGTGTGTGGAGCCGTCGCTTTGCAGCTTAACTATATCTGCTGCACCAACCTCAGAACCTGTACCTAGGGTTTTACTTATGCCGATGAGATACCTGACAAGGCTTGTAAATCCTGCGACACATAATACTGCATAATGAGTGCGTGCGGAACTACTGTCTTTGCGGGTGCTACATCCACAGAAATTTCCCGGGGTAGGGCTCTCAATATACAGAAATTGACTATAATGGTCATCCGACGACAGGACACAGTCTGCTCGCAGCTCTCCCCGGTTGTTGGAAGCCCCTTGCCCCACGGCATAACCGTTTCGGATTGGGACGTTCGAATAATTATAAAACTGACTCCAGGTCCAGCCCTCGCCGCTGTCAGTGGTCGATCCGTCCAAATTGCCGCTTCCAGAAAACCCATCGGACCCGGAAGTCTGTGGCCGTTCCGCCCGTTCCCTCAGCCCCGGCGGCTGGAATGCCAGGTCGTCATCAACGCGATACTTTCGCTTCCAGTTCCAAAGCAACCGCTTGCGGGCCTCTATTCCATGATCGGCTAAGTTGCGGTATTGCCGATGGAGCAGGGCCTGTATCCGAGGCCACGCCGGGTCGTTTTCCCCCTGGAATTTCCGACGGGAGATCAATGAGTGCCCGCCGAGCCAAAACTCCAGGTTGCCACGATGTGTGCAGGTCGGCGGCAGAAATCTTTCGCCGCCCTCGGGGTCACCCAATTCCTCAAATATTTTAACTACAATGTCCCGCAAAAGCGTAATGGAATCCGGCAGTTCGGACAGCTTCAGCCCCAGCGCCGACCGCCACGCGTCACGCTGGGCCTGAGTAGTGTGATACTCCCGGAAATCGGTCCCGTCGTTAAGGGCAATATAAGAGGAGTCCAGCGGCTCAGTAGTGCAGAAAAATCCATAGGCCTCGCTGGGCGATATAGCCCGCATGTCAAATAGCCCCAATGTCCCCGCCGGAGCTATCCAGGCCGGGCCTGTTTCGGGATCATCCCGCCAGACCCAGGGGCCGAGATAATAATACTTTGTCAACTGGTCTTCCCCTGGATCGCGCCCAGCTCCGCCAGCCTGGCCGTGACCTGGGCCTGGTAATCAGCGGCTCGGTCGGTCAGGCCGACCTTAGTTGCGGCGTCGGCCCGCATTTGGAGGTCCACAATCCGGGTTTCCAGGCGGTCCTGGATCACGGCCGGGTCGGCACCTTCAACCCAGGCTTCCCCGTCCCACTTGGGCCGATACAGCCCGGCGGAAGGCGGTGGCTCGGTGATCTCCGGCACCACGCCCAATTCGGTCACCGTCGATTCAGCCCCGCCGTCCGGATCATAATGGATAGCCCCGCGATGATCCGGGACCACCGCCCAAATCTTGGTCGTGGGATTAAACACGGCCGCTTCCTTCGGGCCGGTCTCGGGCGGGGCTTCAGTCGTGGCCTGGGCCGGGATCAGATACACCTCCCGCCCTTCGGCCGCGTCCTTGGGACTCAGCCGCGCCTCACGTCCGGCCGGATTCAGGGCCTCACCGGTCTCGGGATGGTAGTCATATATCCGCATGGTCGCCTCCTTTTAGCTTAATATTTGATGCACCACATCACGGCGATGTTCACCGGCCGAGTCTCGTTGCCGCCGGCGGAGCCGGTGCTCGTTGACGCAAACGATGTTCCGGCTCCGGGGGTGTCGTACGAGCCGCCGGCCGTGCCCACCTGATTATATAGGTGAGTATGGGCCTTATACGCGTCGGCCTGCTTTGTTCCCACATGGTCGCCGGTAGTCCCGTCCCCGCGATTCGTCCGGCTGGCCGCGTCCGGGTCGAGCCCGGCCCCATGGTCCCAACCGCGCAGAAACCGGCCGCGCAGGTCAGGCACATTGAAGGTGGTGCTGCCGTCGCCGTTGCCGTAAATCACGCCGATCACCGCAAACAGGCCCGCGTATGTGGTCCGCGATATGGCCGATCCGTCGCATTCCAGCCAGCCCGTCGGCGGGGTCTCGGTCGGCCAGGCCGTCAGCGCTCCGGGCGGGGCCAGGCGCAGCATCACGGCCCGGAGCTGGGCGTCGTCCTGGTCATCCAGGGTCAGGCCTTCGCCCTCGATTACATTGCACAGCTCTTCCTGGACCGCGTTGGCCCATTTGGCCGTCACGACCGTGGCCTCGACTCCCCCGGCCGGGTTGCCTTCGGTGAACAGATTCTCCGGGGTGGCCCCGTCGCCGTCAATTCGGTGCATGGTTAACCTCCATAGCTGAATAATACGCATGTATGCGCGGGCTTGCGGGCCTCGATCACGCATTCCAGGGCGTCGTTGCCCCAGGAGGCCAGCGGCTCGCCCACGGCCGACGCGCCGACGCGGAACGACGAGACCGTGCTCTCGGGCGCGTTGACCTGCCAAGTGAAAGCCCAGTCGCCGTTGGTCAGTCGGTCGCCCGCGCGGGCCGCGCCCGCCCGGAACTGGGAAAACTCGGTGATAGTGACGTCGAAACCCAGGGTGTCGGCCAGGGCGATGAAGTAGGCCCGGGACTGCCCGCCCCGCCCGGCCAGCTTTTGCCCCACGGCCGCCCGCCGTTCCTGCAGGCTCGATCCCGATTCCAGGCATTCGTCCGGCAGGCCGCAAACCCGCTCCCAGTCCTGCAGCATCTCGTAGGCGGTGCGCGGATCGGCTTCATCCACCAGGTCCCCGGCGCGTTCGTCGATCCGGGCCAGGCCGTCGGCCAGGCCGAGCAGCAGGGCGGTCAGGACCGCGTCCGGCTCGCGGGTCCAGGCCGCGCCCGGAGGCAGCAGGGCTTGGAGCATGTCCAGGTAAGCGGCCGCGCTCAGACCCATGTCACCGTCCCCATCACGGCGATCTCGCCCGCGTCAAGTTCCACGTTCGCGGCCGGCGCGGTCAGCACGTGGTCGGTCTCCCCGGCCGCCATGCTGATCGCCTCGCGGATGTGGCTGAGCAGGATCGTGCCGGAACCGTCGCCGTCCTCGACCTCGGCCTCCCGCCGCAGCAGGTCGACCAGTTCGGCCTCCACCGCCGCCCGGACCGTGGCGGTGTCCGGGGTCAGGGCGATGGTGAAATCGACCTCCACCGGCGTGGGGGCGAAGACCGTCACCGCCGCGGTGACCGGCCGCCGGGCGTCGATATAGTCCTGGACCGCGGTTACCATGCCCGCGTCCGGTATGATGCTCGACTCCTGATCGTCGCAGACGAACGACACCCCGACGGTGCCCAGCCCCAGCCAGGCCGGAAAGCACCAGGCCCGGGTCACGCCGGCCGTTTCCAGGGCCCAGGCTTTATAGTCGAAATCCGCTCCCCCGTGCGGGGGTTCCTTGATGCGGTCCAGCAGCCGCTGGCGCAGATCGTCATCGCTTTCTGTGTCCGCACCCCCGGTCAGTCCGTCGTCGTCGACCACGGCCTCGCTGTTGACCCCGGAGACCGGGTTGACCAGGGTCAAAGTGCTGGCCGCCTCCGTATTGCCGTCCTCGCCGGCCTCGACCGCGGTCACCGCGGCGGTGGCCGCGCCGTCGGCCAGGGTCGCTTCGGCGTCGGTCGTGAATTCCGCGCCGTCGCTGCGCTGCAGCAGGGTGTCGGCCGGGATGGTCGACCCGGAGACTCCGGTGAATGCCACATCGCCCTGGGCCGCCGCGGCGGCCTTGCGGGTTATGCCCCAGATGCCCGCCCACCGGTCCAGATATTCCGTTTCGGCCGTGTCGGGCATGACCTGCCTCGAGATAAAGTCCAGGTACCCGTAAAGCCCGTGGACCGCCCCGGCCTGGACCCTGGCCAGCACGGCCAGGAAGTTGCGCCGCAGGCGGGCGTCCCCGCCGGGCAGGCGGCTGACTATATCGGTGGCCACGCGGCTGATGATGTCGGCCAGGGCCGGGCGGTCAAACGGCATAGGTTCCCTCCCACAGATCGTAAAACTTGAAGTCAACAGACGCGCCGTCGGGCCGTTCGATTTCCACCGCCAGGGCCAGCACGCCCATGTCGATCCACTCGGCGGTCACGCCCACCCGGCGGGCCAGGCCGTCCTCGACCAGCCACTGCAGGGCCTCCCGCGCGTAGTGCTCCGCCCGCCGCGCCGTGGCCGAGGTCTGCTTGGCTCGGGCCAGCAGCCAAAGCCGGCTGCCGATCCGGTCGCCGGACCTGTCCGGATAAGTGTCCCCCCACCAGCCCCGCGGGCCGCCGCCGTCCGGGATTTCGTCTCCGGCCCCGGCCCGCCGGTCGCTGAACAGGCTCATGACCACGGCGGTTCGGAGTCCTTCATCCCCGGCCAGGTCGCCGCCGGTCAGCGCCAGATCGAAAAAGGTGCCGTTAAAGGCGATTTGAACGTCCATTACATGCTCGGGTCCGGCCCGCCGCCGCCGGGGTGAGTGTGCGAATTGTAGACGCTGCGCATGGAGGCCATGGTCCGGCCGGACCCGCCGCTCTGATCCAGGACGTCGCTGGCCGCCTTGACCTCGCCGCTGGTCTCCACCAGCGGCGTATTGAGCGTCACCTTGGTGGAGGCGTTGATGGTCAGGGTCTGCGTGTCGATGACGATCTCGCGGCCGCGCTTAAAGGTGATCCGGTCGCCCTCGTCCGTATAGATGCAGACCTCGCCGGCCTCCAGCCCGGTCACCCGGTACCGCCGGTCCCCGACTTTGACCACCGCGCCGTGGTCGGTGCTGCCGCCCAGGGCCAGAACCAGGGCCTCGGCCCCGACCAGCGGATGGCTGGTGAAGCCGTAGTCCTCCCAGCGCTCAACATGGTCGCGGACCTCGCCGTCGAAGACGGCCAGCTGCACCTCCTGCATTTTGAGATCGTCGTATACCAGCCTGACCACGGCCCGGCGGGCCATCAGGCGCACCCGTCGGGCGATCGGCGCGGTCACTTTGGTGACATTCCGGGCTAATCCCACAGGCTCAGTCCTCCGTCATCCCTGGCCGGCGGCTCGGGCGTGGGCAGCAGTTCAAAGGCTTCCCGCCGGCACAGCTCCAGCTCGGCGGTGGTCCCGTTATCGTCCAGTCGGTATCCCACCGAGACGATCAGCATGTCCTGATTCAGATACATGTATGGGCAGTCGATCCTCACCAGGCGGTTGGGCAGCCAAAATCCGTCCGCATGCCGCCAGCCCTGCACGGTGACCGTCGGCCTGGCGCTCCGTCCCAGGCGTACCGCCGCCTCCCACAAGGCCCGCTCCTTCAGCCCCTTGCTGTCGGCCACGTCCTCGGCCACGATCAGCAGCAACCTATATCGGGTCACGCCCCGGTCCTCGGCTTCGCCCCTGGGCTGGGCGTTCTGTTCGGGGGTTGACGTGTTGTAGCCCGCCGACTGCCCCTTGCAGATGTAGCGCGAGAACCGGTCGCGCATGCTGAACTCGGTCCTGGCCGACAGGATGTTTTCCCCTTGGACCAGGGCCGTGGCTATACGTTCGCGGCCGGCCCGGGTGATGACCAAGCCCCCCACGGCGTCCGAGACCAGGAGCACTCCGCGCATCCGGGCCGCGCGGTCCAGGGCCTCGAAAGCGGTTTCGCCCTCCTGGAGCGCGGCGGTCTTGAACGCCGCGCCGATATCCGTTTCGGCCCGCACCGATATGCCGAAAGGCTTCACGATGTCCTGGGCCACCTGCAGCAGGGTCCGGCCCCGCCATTCGCCGCTTTTGGCCACGGCGCTGCAATCCACCAGGTCGCCGGTCTTGTCCCGGCCGGACACGGTCAGCCCATGCTCCTTGGCGTCGAAGAACGGGCGCACGTCGTCCACGTACCCGGTGATCAGGGTCTCGCCCTCGGCCGCGACCGTGCATTCGTCTCCCTGGCGGATGGGCCACATCTGGTCCTGGCCGGCCCACCGCTCGGTGACGGACAATTCAAAGCTGCCGGCGATCTGCTCGATGCCCCGCCTAATGTCCACCGATTTCCAGCCGCCGTATTGCCGGCCTCCGACCGTGAGGATGACCTCAGGCATCGGTCAACACCTCCAGCTCAATCCCGCCCGGCACAAAGCCGGGGTGGCGGACGTTGTTGCGCGCCACGATCTCGAGATCCCTGGACGCATGGCCATAAAGGTGGTAGGCCACGGCCAGGGCCGGCCGGGTCAGGGGCGGAGTATATCGGGCTGTCCGGGCCAAATCGGCCCCGCGCACGGTCAAATCCGTGACCACGGCCGCCCGCAGATCGGCCAGGGTTTCATATATCGCGTCGTCGGCCGTTTCCATCAGCCGGTCCAGCCGGTCCGCCAGCTCGTTCCGCAGGGCGGTCACGGCCTCGCGGGAGGCATACGCCCAATTGGTCGAGACGGCCGCGGCGGAAGTCGCGCCGGTCCCTCTCAGGACCATCCCGGCCGATAGCCGGCAGGCCTCGATCACCGCCGCCCGCTCGATCAGGTCCGCGACCGCCGCCTGGTTGGCCGCCTGTTGACTGCGGCTCGGCGTCGTCCCGAAAACGGACGGCTGGTTATCCAGGATCGATCCCACCATTCTGTACGCGGCAAACGCGCGCTCGACCCGGCCGATGCTGGACAGGACGCCGGAGACCAGGCCGTAAATTTCCCCGGCCAGGGCCAGCGGCTCGCGGACCAAGGCCTCGACCGAGCCGGTGAAGGTCCTGATCCTGGACGCCAGCGCCGTCGCGGCCTCGGGGATGGCCGGCAGGCCTTCCCGGATGGCGTCGATGCGTTCGGCGGCCGTTTGCAGCAGCTCGGCGGCCTGGGCGGCGATGAATTCCGGGCCGGTCACATCAAAATCTTCCGCGAATTCTTCCAGGGCGGAGGCCTGCGCCTCGTCGGCCGCCTCGAGGGCGACGGCCGCCGTGTCCGTCGAACTGGCAGGGAAGGTCGCTTCCCCGGATTCCACAAAAGTCACGCTGAACCGCGCCATCCCGCCTTCGCGGGTGCTTTCCTGCGGCCCCCTGGCCTCGACCGCCGTGACGGTCATCTCCCCCAGGTAGGGATGCACCAGCGGACCCGGGCCCGCGGTTTCTATCGCCCCGATCAGGGCGTCGCGGGCGTCCATATAGTCCGGGCCGAGCACGAACATTTCCAGGGTGAACCGCCGGGCCTTGCGGCCCAGGTCCTCGGCGTAGGGCTTGTCCCGCAGCGGATACTCATGCACCGCCACCCGGCGGCCGATCTCGCCCCCGGATGACTCGATATAAAAGGCGACGCCCCGGAACGTCCCCTGAAGCAGCCGTTGTTTCCAGGTCACCAGGACCCTCCCGCCCCCGTGCGGCCGGTGTCGACCTCGTAATCGACCTTGCGGTTGTTGCTGTGCAGTTCCTCGACCCTGACCGGAGCGCCCTCGATTTTTAGTTTGATGGTGCCGCCCACCTCGGCCGGCTTGTCCGGGGCCCCGTGAAGCGCGTCATAGATCATCTCGCCCAGCCAGCCCTTGCCGCTGTATTGTCCTCCCGTGATCAGGCCGGACAGCGCCCCCAGCACCCGGTTGAGCAGCGTCCCCACGCCATACCCGGCCAGCCCGGCCGCGGAAGCCGCCAGGGCCGTGGTGCCGGCCCCGGCCGCGCCCACGGTAATGCCCGTGCTCAGGGCGGACAGGCCGCGGCCCGAACCCAGCAGCCCGGTGGAACCTCGCCGGGCCAGGCCCCGCAGAGTAGCCGCCTGGCCCTTGGCCGCCCCGGCCGCGCCGCGAGAACCGGCCCCGAAGCCGCTGCCGTCGTTGAGCAGTGACATCTGCCGGTTGACCACATAGACCGGCACCGGGCCGCCCAGGCCGCCCAGACCGCCCGCCCCGGCCGCGCCGCCCTTCCGGCCGAACAGATTTTTGACGAACATGCCCCCGCGAAACAGTTTGCCGGCCAGAATTGCTCCGCCGCTGATCATGGCCACGGTCTTGCCCATCTCCAGCCAGCGCTCCACCGTGCCGGGCTTCAGCCCGTCCAGATACGCGGTCAGCTTCTTGATCGGCTCGCTCAACTGGCTGTCGGCGAACTGCCGCCAGGTCGTGTAAAGATTCTGCAAGGCGGCGTTAAAGGTCCTGGCCGCCCGGACGCTGTCCGCGGTGATCGTGCCGCCGTCGGCCTGCACATTGTAGAACTTCTTCAGGCTCTCCACCTTGCCGGTCCGCTGGAATTCGCCGGCGGCGGCGTTGAAGGCCCTGATTGCTTCGGCGTCGAAGACCTGGGACAGCGCCATCTTGCTGCCCTTGGATTTCTGGACGATCTCGGTCATGACCTCGACTATCGACCGCATCTGCGTGGTCGAGCCGGGCTCGAAAATCCGGATGCCGGCCTTGGTCAACTGTTTGACCTTTTGGGCGTCGCCCAGGGTTCTCAGCACCGCCTCAAAGGCCGTGGCCGCCATCTCGGACGACCCCGTGCCCTGGCGGATCACTTGCAGGGCCGCGCCCATCTCCCGGATGGCCGGCACGCCGGTGCGCCCCATGGCCGTGTACGCGGTCACCACGCGCGGCCCCAGCGCCGCCAGATTCTGCAAGGTAAAGGCCCCCTCCTTGCCCTGCACGGTCAGAATGTCCAGGGCCTCGAAGGCTTCCCTGGCCCCCAGGCCCATCTTTTGAAACTCGGCCATTATCCCGCCGATGGCCGACCCTTCGGCCCCGGTGGCCTGAATGGCCAGCCCGATGTTGCGGATATTTTCCTCGGCGAACCTAAGATCGCCGGTCTTTTCAATGATCTCCTCGACGGCCGACGTGATGTCGCCGGGGTCCACCCGGATGTCCGGCGACTTGGCCGTCTCGAAAATCGCCTTCTTCAGGGTCTCCATGTCCCCGGCGCTGCGCCCGGCCTGAATGCCCAGCCGCGTGAAGCGTTCCTCCAGCTTGGCCGCCTGCCGGACCGCGCCCACGCCGGCGGCTCCGGTGAGCAGCGCCGTATACCGATTGCCCAGACGGTCCAGCCCTCGGCCGACGGCCGCCGTGCCCCGGCTGAGCAGGCGCATGCTGGCCGAGCCGCGCTGGCCCAGCTGCGCCAGGCTGCCGCTCATCTGCCGGGCCCGGGCCTGGAGATTGCCCGACAGATTCAGGAGTATGGAAGCCTTCAAAGCCATATTACTGCTCGACCTGCCCGTCCGGCAGGCGGGTTGGTAAAAAGGCCCTCACGGCGGAAATAAAGCGCCGCAGAGGCAGGTTAATGGTTTCGGACCGAGTCCAGCCGGTCCGGGCGGCCAGGATCAGCAGGCCGGGGGCCACCAGTTCATTCACCGCCTGCCTGATCGCGCCCCCGCTGGGCGATTCCCGCCAGCGTGGCCCGCTCCAGCTCCTCCGCCTTTTCCTGGATCAGGGACAGATCGGCCGCGCTCAATCGTTTCAGTTCGGCCAGGCCCAGCGGCCCCGGATAATCGCCGATGCGCACGATCTGGCGGCGCAGGGTGTTGATCCCCACCAGGGTGGGACTGGCCACCAGATGATAGCCGTCGTCCATCCGGACCACCTTTTCGCTTTCATCGGTGGCCTCGATCAGGTCGCCGGCCGTGGCCTCGCGCAGCTCGACCTCGGTCTGCACGCCGTCGCCGATTTTAAGGCCCGTGTTCAGGATTACCTTGACCGTGGCCATGTCAGCTCATCTCCTCCGCCGGCGGCCCCTCGATGGTCAGCGGTATTTTGCCGCCCTCGCTGGCCGTCATCTCCGGCGTGTTGGTCAGCCAGCCCCCCTGGATCACGTATATCTGGCCGGTGTCGCACTCGAAGCTGGCCGTGACGTCGGTCCAGTCGCGTTTGTCGGCCAGGGTGGTGGACGCGCCCACGGCTATTTCGCATTCCAGTTTGGACTGCTTGGGCGTCTCGGCATAGCCGAGGACTTCGTTGGCCCCGATCACGGTGGTGCGCTCGACCCCGCCGATGTCCAGCTTGGCGCCGGGCAGCGATTTGATCACCTGCCCGTCTATTTTGATCACGGCCAGGCCTAAAAGTTTACCCATGGTTTAACCCCCGTTAAATTTTGTACGGCGCGGACCTGCGTGTCCGCCCTTTTGCCCGTTAAATTTTGTAGGGGCGGACCTGCGTGTCCGCCCTTTTGCCGGTGTTGCTACAGTATAAATTGCACCTGGGCCGCAAAAATCCTCAACTGGTTGACCAGGTCGGGCGGCGCCAGCACATCCACGCGGTTGCGGTCGTCGGCGTTGCGTTCGACGATCAGGTCCGTCTTGAACTGCTCCAGGTTCTCCACCAGGCCGGCCCGTTCCAGTTCCCTGAACAAGGCGATCAATTCTTCCCGGATCGTCTTGGGCGTCACAATGGCCTGGCCCTCGCCGTAGTTGGTCCCGTCGTCGGCCAGTTTGTGCCGCGGGAATTTCTGGGTGATCCGCGCCCGCACGGCGTAGCGGATGTAGCTGAGGGTGGCCGGGGTGGTCACGTCCAGATAGCTCGGGTCCTCGATCCCGTATGCGTTGACCTGATACATGGTGATGGCCCGCTCGATCCGGACCAGGCCGCCCGCATCCACGTAATGCGTGGCCGCGCCGTCATAGAGCAGGAGATTGCGCTCTTCCTGGGTGAAGCGCACGTCGCTGGCCGGCGGCAGTATCCCGGTCAGCGCCAGCGTCTGCAGCGGCCGGGCCGGGTCGTTGGTCAGGGAGGCCGCCGCCTGGGCCGCATAGGCCGCGGCCCATAAAAACGGCGGCGTCGGGGAAATGCCCGTGGCCATGCAGCTTACGTGCGGCGAATTCCGGCCGTCGGAAAACGTGGTCGTCTCGCCGTGGGTGCCGCGGAAGGCCGCGAAAGCTATGCCGTCGATCTGCCGGACCCCGCTCCAGCGGTCCGCCAGCTCCGCCTCCAGCAGCGTCAGGTTGGCCGAATCCGTATAGGGCGTGACTATACCCGTGTACCATTCGTCGCCCATGGCGGCGATGGCCTCGGTGATGTCCGGATTGCCCGCGCCGTCGGCCATGTCCACGATGGTGCAGGTCAGACCGGTCGGCAGGGTCTCGCCCTGGTAGTAGTTGACCCGCAGGTCGATGTCGTTGCCGCACTCGCCCTTGTTCCGGGCGGTCACGGTCACCACCGCCAAATTCGCGGCCGCGGTCACCGGCAGGCTGGTGTCGGCGTTGATGGCCGCGGCCAGGGCCGTGGCCGTGGTCGCCGACGCTTCCCCGCTGGCCACCGCGATCCGCACCCGTTTCCCGCCGATGTAAAGATTCAGCACGCCGGCCGCGGTCGGTTCGCCGCCGAGGGTGATCGTGCCCGAGGCCGCCACGCCTCCGACGCCGTCGTCGTCTTGAGGTATGGCCCAGGTCTCGGTCCATCTGTTGTTGGCCTTGAGCACGGTGAACATGTTGGCCAGCATGGACCCGCGCCCGAACAGCACTTCGGCCTGATCGGCGCTGGTCACCTGCACGGGCGTGTCGGCGGCGGCAATGCCGGTCGCAAGCTTCTGGCCCAGCACCAGCAGCTTATACGGATAATCAGGGGTGCCCACCACCGCCCGGGTGTTGTCGAACTCCACATAAGCCAGGGGCACGCGGAGGTTGGACGGAATAGTGTTGAACGATATGGTCATTTACGCCTCCTTGTCCGATATTGAGGATGCGCCCGCGCCCTTGGACTGCCGGGCCGAAGCCGGGCTGCACTTCACTATCGATTCTTCCTTCAGCCGCCGGACCCAATACGGGCTGACCTCGACCTCGGCTCCGTCCGCGGGCAGAACCCGGGCCGGGTTCTCCGGGAACCGGACCTTGAGGCCGTCCGCCGGTTTAACAAACATGGTTGCCATAATCTTCTCCTTATTGCGGCAGGGCGATCTCGTCGGTTGCGTCGGCCTCGCCGTCCTGGTTGATGTCATAGTCCACATGGCAGCGCAGGAAATCATCCAGCGTCGCCGCATCCACCCGGCCCAGGGTCACCCGGTGCCGCCAGGTCACCGCCCACAGAGACACGCCTTGAGCGTCCAAATCGCGCGAAAACAGGTTTTCCGCCCGCACCGCCCTGGCCCCGTCGACCAGGTCTTCCAGGCCCCAGCAGGCGCCCGGCAGCAGAGGCAGCAGCGCCCCGGCCAGGCCCAGGGTCATGGCGTCCCGACTCGTGGGGTGCACGTCCCCGGAGACGATAAACGCCCCCCAGACCGTGACCGCTTCCACGCCCTCCGCCGCCGCCTGGACCTCCTGGACGCCCAGGCAGGCCACCCGCACCGACGGCGACCTGGCCGCCGCCGCCTTGAGTTCCTGCACATTAAAGCGCCCGCCGTGCGCCTTCACCTCTTTCAACCCCGGCAGCCCGGCCGCGATCCCAGCGACTATGGCCGAGCGCAGGTCCAACAGGATCATGTCAGCGCCTCGCCGAAAAAGACCTCTATCGTTTCTTCCAGCTCGGCCTCATCGTCGGCCGACAACCCCAGATACGGCCGCGCCGGGATGTTCTGATCGGAATCGTCCTCCGATCCGAATTGATGGACCGCCGCGTAAATCAAATTAGACCCGACCTCGACCTCGTCGTCGCTCGCCACATAGTCCAGGCTGTCCATCAGGTCGCCCTCGCCCTCGAGCAGCGACTGGCCGCCGTGGCGCGTGGCCGCGTACCTGGCGGACCAGGCCGGCCAGGGCGTTCCGTCCGGCCCGGCCTTGTCCTCTTCGATCCGCCGCCGCGTCTGCGACTCCACCGCCGCGCCGATCATGTCCAGCAGCCGCGCCCGGTCTTTCCGGGCCAGCCCGCCGACCCGCTCCCGCAGCCGGTCCACGCCTGACAGGTCGTAATGCAGGGCCGCGCCCGTCATCGGAGTCCCTTCATGGTCTCCCTGGTGAACCGCCTCTCGCCGGCGCTGAACGACGCCCCGCTCCCGCCCTGGGGCGCGCTCGGGTCGGACGCGAACAGTTGAATCTTGCCTTCCGCCACCTTGGTCAAAAAGGCGATGGCGTCCTTGTACCGCTGGCGCTTCTCCTCCGTGACCGTGGTCTCCAGCGAGCCCTTGTACATGGCCACGTCCACGGCCATGAAGGTCAGCACCTTCGGCGGACCGGCCAGCGGCAGGGTGTACCGGCCGGCCAGGTATCCGTCGATCTCTTCGGAGGCGTCGGCCAGAGCCGCCTCGGCCGCGCTCACCCCGCTGCCGTCCGTATCCACTACTCCGTCGCCGTCGCGGTCAAAGACGGCCAGCATCTGATCCCAGCCGCAGCGGGCGATGATGTCCTGTTCGGTGGCGTAGGACATTTAACTATGCCCCCTCTCCCCCCGTGGGAGAGGGTTGGGGT